>JAAUXU010171215.1_pt1 | contig 29467 bp, 35 predicted proteins | sample 7278151 | NCBI WGS metagenome assembly JAAUXU01 (sample SAMN14350113, study PRJNA611818) | marine sediment metagenome | isolation source: surface marine sediment (1.8m) | place: French Polynesia: Moorea | collected 2018-08
CATGGTCCTCTCACCCATTTAAAATTTGAATGGTACCCTCCCCCTCAAAACATGTCATTAATTCCCCCCCCCCCCCTCAAAAAAGAGACTCTTTCTCTCGAGTCGCAAAAATGCGAAAAAAAAAGAAAGAAAAAAACTCTGAAGAAGAGTGCAAATTCGAAGAAATCCGCTTCTCATTCTTCTTTCTCCTCCTCGCGTGGGTGTTTAAATGTGCGTGAAATATGAGAAGTGTTGCTTCGTCACCCCCAGCTGAGCGAGCGAGAAGGACAAAGAAGAGGAAAACTCGTTTCTCTTCACCCTGAATAAAAAGTCGTAGCTGACATGAACGTGTTCTTGCTCTGGAGCATCTTGAGCATCAAGCTCGCGTCGGGCCTCGGCCTCGAGGACGACGGGACCTTTGTCATCCCCGAGCATCTCAAAGAGAGGAAAGATTTGGCACAGGGAGGCCACAAAAGACAAGCCACATTTCGTGCTCATTTCACAGGCGAGAGTTGAAGCTGGACCGCGTGGACCACATCGTGAGGTCCGTCTCGCACTCCTATCGGACGTTCGAGTACTATCAAGAGCACAGGGAGCAAGTGGAGAAACACACGCTGGAGGACTTTGCAGTCAGGTGAGTCAGCTCAACTGTCCACGTTTGTTTCGTAGTAAGTAAAAAGAGAAAATGATTGCAGCTCCACCAGTCACGGCGAGGGCTCCATTAGGAAGAGCCTGGAGGAGCTCCACTCCTTGGTCGTTCCAGTCGGCGGAGTCTTGGGCAGCAAAGGCATCTTCGCACTCCTGGCCAATGGGATTATTCGGGTAACTCTCTTCCCCCCCCCCCCCCTTCTTCTCATCCCTCCATAACTATGAAGCACTGACGCAGTCGACTTGTAGAACGAGATCAGATTTCCTATATTTTTGGTTGAGTATGAATGACGGCCAGGCCTAGTGCGGAGGCAGGCCTAGTGCCGAGGCGGGCCTAGCAGCAGCAGCAGCAGCAAGCAAGCAAGCAACCATGAAGAGAAGAAGCCGACCAGAACGAATTGCAGTCAACAAAAGTCTTTGTGATCTGATCGCTCCAGAGACACAGAAGAAACTCATTAATACACAGACAGCGTCACCGGAGAAACGCTGCAATATTCCGGGTAAGAAGAACAAGTCGACGCACGTCTTAAGTAGGCCTATCAAAGGCCTCAGTCGGCAGAAGGGGGAAAAAAGAGTCATTCAGGCATGAAAAAAGACTTTTTTGCCCCTTACAACGACCGAAAAAAGCCAGTAGAACAGGAAACGCTGCAGTGAACGCACATATCAAGAGCTCGACTGTACAGTGAAGAACAGAGCCTCTCGAATTCCGGTAAGTCTCGACGTGGCAAAAGTTGACTCCGCACAACACCTTCAATGAGGGCGGCTACTGTAGGTTTCCACTGTATTCGGACATCCGACGAGTAGAGATGGGTCGAATCATGACTTGGCCATCCTAAAGCCTTGAGTTTGGGACTCCAATCCAAAGCGTTGCAGAGTTGCCATATGCTTGAAACACAGCGGTCTAGGCCGTGTTCAGGGTACAAAGAAAGTTTGGAGGCCAGAAGGATTTCTGGGGGGAAGTCAATGCAACAAGGAAAAAGTGCAGCCTCACAAAGACACATTAGAAACTAATTGCAATGAGCAATTTTGCTGTTTCAGTCAGGATTTATGAGAACAGAAAAAGCGCCAAGCACAAAAAAGGCATTGTGACAAAAAGCCACACACTTGATACAAGATCGGCTGCAAATGCTGAGTACATTGGCACGTTGCCGCCCCCCTCAGGGGTCTGAGAATGCCAGATATCCTGCCTGAACTTGGCGGTCAGCGTTGCCAGCACCGGTTTCGTCACCCACTTCACTTTTTCGAAACTTCGTGCAACTTGATTGAAATCCGCTCGAACGACAAGAGAACGGATTCGAATCCGAATCCTGACCCATCCCTACGAGGAAAGAGGAGCTTTTGACGAATCATTTTGGGAAGCCTTGAAAAACTGCCTTCAAAAAGCAGCACAAATGACGAGTTTTTCCGGCTTTTTTGATGGGGACGAGGGAAAATATCGTCTCCATCGGTTGTTTCGAAGTCAAAACAACTCCTTGAAGTGCTTGTCTCGCTCGCTCAGTCCGAGAGAGGAGTCCAAGGTGTTGACAGCTCAGTTCTTTGTGTACGTAGCTCTGACGTTCGACTGAGTGAGAGTAGCAGACGGCAACAGCAACAACAGCAGCAGCAGCAGCAACAACAACGACTGCGCAGTGTTTGCAGTCGTGGGGGAGGAGGAGAAGGGAGGGAGGGAGGGAAGTTGGGCAGATAGTCGCCGAGTGCAGTGCTCATCATACGGGGGTGTTCCTACTGCAGGGGACGAAGAAGTGAAGAATGACGAAGACTTTGCTGTTGTTCCTCGTCCTGTCGACCTTGGCCGCGGCCAGCGACGACAACACCGGTCGGCTGGTCTCAAAGGCAGCCAAAGAACTCATGGAATTTCCAATCGGAGACGCACGTCCCGTCTCCACAGGGGACGGAGTAGGCGGATACGAGGTCCACCAACCTTCACACAGCGACCTGGCAATCAGCAGACTGCAAGACAAGGTGATCCACACCATAGACAAAGCCTGGGAGATTGTGCGCGACCCTCGGCGCCTCGCCATCCTGGGCACCAGCGTGGAGTCACCTGCCAAAGGCATCCTCTCCATACTTGCGCAAGACCTGGTCGGCGACGTCTTCGCCATGGACAGGAGGACCCAAGAGTCCGGGGTGGTGAGCGCGGTCACCTCCCAGCTGGGACTGACCAGGGCTGAGCGATACAAGTGGGAGCCAGTGTGGATCCGACTGAGGCAGCTGCTGGCCAAGATTGACACCACCTACGAGTTCTTGGCCGCGTACATGGATAACCCAGACAAGGCGACGGACGCCGCCCTAGAGGACTATGCAAGATCGGTCATCGAGCCCGGTAAAAGGGGACGCGACAACCGCAGGATCGCTCTAATTGTTATCATGCCCTCTCAGGATCCTCCCAAGAGACCTCGCTTCTCTCAGCCCTCGTGGAGATCCACAACCTCTCGATGCCAAGGCTGGGATTGAGGCTACAAGAGTTTTACACGAGGAATGAGAACGATGTCTTCCACAGGCTCAAAAACATACTCAGTACGAAGGTCAGTCAGTGCGTCAGTACGACGTAGTTAGGAGGGACAGAAGGAAGGAAAGATGGAGGTCTGCACAAGATCTCTTTGCAAACTTGCTCACCATCTCTCTCTCTCTCCCAGGAGGGCGAGCACCTCTGCTCCATGGGTCAGTCGCCCCACCAGCTCATCTACAACCTGTACAACGTCATTGCTCTCACCGAGATCAAGGGATACGCAATGATTCAGGTGAGGAAAGCAAACACGTTGGCGAGAGACACGTTGGCTCACCACCATTGTCCACTCAGTTTTCGTACATGATGCTGAAGCTCTACAACCGCGGTAACTTCACCCTGGAGTCGGAACTCGCCCGCCGGAGCTTCGAGACCCAGGTGAGGGCAGAAAACGGGGCGGAGAAAACAACAAACACTCAACTTTTGACCTTATATCTTCCACACTCGTAGGCCACAGACAAGCTACTGGCAGTCAAGGGCCTCTTGCCCAATATGAGTCGCGACTTTTGGCGCTGCGATCCCAAGAAGCACGTGGAGGGCAGGACCTTCGTCAGGATGACGAAGCTCTTGCAGGCAAGCAGCTGCAGTAATGAAGAGTCGTCAGATAAGTGCTTACGCTCTTACGATTACAGGGAATCATCGAGAACGAGGTGGACATGAACAACATCGCCACCTGCAGGGAGAACTGTGCTTCCTACAGAGCGGCCGAGACAGAGGGGAGGTGCTTCAAGAACAAGTTCTGCGCGAAACAGGAGAGATGCAGCGGAAGAATCTACGACTGCAAGGTAGGGTGAACAAATCGGGCAAGTTGGTTGGAAGAAATGACTGAGTGCTGTTGCAGTTCTACCATGCGGACGCCTTCGTGTGCATGTCCGAGAACAGCAACGAGCGCCGCTACGACTGGGTCGAGTACGAGGACGGGCAGTTCCTGGGCCAAAAGAATGGACAGTGCAGAAGTGAGCAGCTGGTCAACCCTTTCTACTGTCCATTCACTCTGCTAACAACTTCATCGCTGTTCTTTCTTAGACAAGATCAAGGTCGACAGCTGGTGGCGCTGGCTTGTCTGGCACTGCTCCTACTGCCTATGCAAGTGTGACTCCGGCGCCGGTGACCCCAACTCAGACCGGTTCGTCTCTCTCCGCCCGGCGACCACGGACGTGGACGGCAACCGCGTGCTCACCGGCGTCCGGTTCGTCAAGAGGAACCGGGTGTTGCAGATCGAGATAGAGCAGGCAGAGGCGTTGCCAGAGGGTAAGGAAATTGCTGACTCTGTGCCCACGGGTGATCATAGCTCGTGAACAATACTCCAACTACTACTACATTTGCTCCGACTACTCCTTAAGGCGGGATCGACGAGGATAGCCGCGAGTGGTTGGTCCCTGAACCCATGGACAAGGACAAGGACAGGGAGGACATTATGGTCCTTTCATACGAGCAGAGATCACTTGACACTGACCGGCTAGAGGCGCCCCCTGGACACATCGTCACCGGGGTGAAACTTAGGAATCTTGGAGGCCACGTAAACCTGGAACTTCAGGCAAGAGGCACAGTGGGGAGGGAGGAGGGAAAGAAAAAGGAAATCAAAGATCAACTTTGCTTAACCCCGTCTTCCAGGTGACTCCGATCAAGTTCACGAACGGCAAGTTGATCACCGACCGCTCCACTTGGATCGGCAATGACAACACGCCCGCGAGCAGGAACCCAAGGTGCGGTACAAATTGCACCCGAAGTAGAGCAAAACATAAGACAGTCGTTGGGACGTGTGCAAGAACAATGCAACGACAGTGCACATTTTGTAAAATGACAAAAAGCTCCTTTCATCAACAGGCAACAGGTCGACATCTTGATGGCGGACGTACCGACGAGAGTTAGGGGGCCTTCCAAGATCGACACCGCTCACAACGAGTACGTCCAGTTCGACGCGACCTCGCCGCACAAGGACGTGAGCATTACAAAGAGTCAACTTCAGTTGATAGCAGATGAAGGACGTCAACGTCGTCTTTCTCATTTAGGTCATGCAGACCACAATTCCCTACATCGACTCGCAGCCTGTGGCCCCGTCAACCGGCACCTGGGTCTCCGGGGTCGGGCTCTATCACAAGGGCACCTTGGGGAGTGGGGGATATGTGGGAATCATACTCAGGTAAGGATGCAGGGTGTCCTTTTCAGTCCTTCGCTCCCACTGATGTGATTTTTTTCAGGACGTTTGACTTCAGCAAGCATTTACTGCCCGAGAAGACCAAGGAGGAGCTGAAGTTTGACTTCGAGGCCGTCAGAAGGCAGCAGAGGCTCAACAATCAGAAAGATCTTCGATGATTACTCAGAACTTCATAAAAACTATGGTGCACAAGACTTCGAAGTTGGAGAATAAATGTGTTTTTGTTAACAAGACCTGAAGTTCCCTTGTAGGAACATGAAAGTGGTGATTAGTTCGGGGATGGAAGGGGTTGATAATTCCCCAAACATAGCCCTTCTTAGGTTGCTCCCACTCTTGAAACTGGTAGTGAGGAGGACATCTGACTTTCAATACAGTTAGTACTATGCCAGTAACCTTAGAGGAAAGCTCCCTGGACAGACAGGCGGACAAGTCCCGATACACAGACAAATTTTGTCTTACCTGAACCCTGAGCGGATGCTGCATCATCAGGGTGAGGAACTCATTCTCCGGTAACAACTCCTGGAGGCTGAAGCCGTGGGCCTTGACCGCCTGGCGCAGAAAGACGGAATAGTACCGGTGCAGCGGGATGTGAAACGAAGCCTTGCAGGGGTCCATCTGGGATGGGGAGGAAGACACATGTATGTATGTAGTCTCAATGAGGCGAAGGTTTGAATGTTTCTCACCATCTCTGGGTCCCTGAACTGAATGGTGTTCATCCACTCCCGAAGCGCTGACAAGCAGTGTCTCAGAATGTTCTCCGAATACTCCCTGGAGACGGCCTCGGACTTGATGTGCGACACTAGAGCCCACATGGGGCTGGCCGAAGCCTCCAGCTCGCCGGAAAAAGACGCGTAGTACGTATTGGGTTCAAACTCAATGTGGGAGCCGGTGATCCGCACATTGAGGTTCATGCCCTGGAACATCTTTAGAAAGTCGAACCACATCCTCAGTAAGCTGTTGTCGCCCATGAAACGGAAAGCGATCGGCGGGTGCGAAAGTACGTTGTTCAAGTCGGACACCAGAGGCCAATAACAGTGGTCGCGCATGACATGCTTGGAACAATCGACCACCTGAAAAGAACGTTAAAAAGTTATCTTTAATGCTGCTGGATGTTCCTACTTTGTCGATGTGATTATTTTTAGTTCGTCATGACTCCTCACCAAGTGACCGCTGGCGAACACATTCATCTCACTGGGGATGAGGACAGCGGACATCATGTTCTTGAGACTGGAGACCATGATATGCAGGAGAGAGAGACTGTCGGTCATGGCCAAGGCTAACTCCTCGTTGCTAAACAGTTGGACGGAGACGTGGACCACGCGGTTGGACAACTTGTCCGAATTGGAGCTGCGCACCAGCATTAAGGAAACCCTGGGGGAGGGGAAGAAGTCGTATGTGACGCTTTTTTTTCACCTCTAGATAGCCTTCAGAGACCTTGACTCACCGCGAATAATGCAACACGAATGATCTAGTGAAGGCTTCCTTATACTCGGCGTCCGGCAGCATCTTCAGCAAGAGGCACACAAGGCGCTCCGGGAATTCGTACTTGACAGTCCAGAAGACCAATTCCTCCAGGAAGGTATGGTGATTAAGTTGTGCAGTTAACGCCTGACAATCTAAAATTTCAAGGACAAAAAGCAAAGAAAAAAGATTGTAGAGGTGTGCAGACATTTGGCGTCGCTCAAGATCAAAAGAATAATCACCTTGAAATTCAGCCGGCGGTTCGGGATTTGGCAAGCTCCTGAGAGCATCCTCGTAAAGCTCTCTGCTCTTCCTCATGAGACTGGCGTACTCAGAGTCTTCGTTGACGTTCGTCAGGCGATTGTAGGATTGGATGTCGATCAGCGCCTTGGTAAGGACGGTCCTCATGGCCGCGCCCAATGACGAGAAGTCGTGGAGAAGCTTCAAGAACAGCTGGCAGTCGTCGATGACTCGCTCGTACCTAAAAACAAACTGGGACGTCTTAAGACCCGGCCAATTCTACGTGAGAGAGCTGAATGGTGTTCCACCTTTCGAGTGCCTGCGCCGGTGTCAGCTGCATTGACGAATGGACCGTGTTGATCCTGAGATGCTGGACCAGCCTGAGGATGATCCTGGGCATGATGTTTTCAGCCACGCACATCAGGTCGGATGGAGGGTTGGCCGTTACTCGAGTGCCACGAGAACCGTGGTGTTGCGAACAGAAACTGAGAGGGGGAAAGGAAAAACCGGTTCAACTTGACAAAGTTCAAGCTGGACAGCTACGTCAACTTCTCACCCTGACTCCTTCATGACTGAGGAATCTCCGCAGTCGCAAGCGCCTCCTGCTTGACTCTTAAACATGTTGTAGTCATGGCCTTCATGGTTGCCAAGCCTGAAGCAATCTTGGCAGAGAGACATGCACTGACTGATGCCGCAGGTCCTGCAACGGTAGGCCACGAAATCGGCGGTCCAGACGAGGCCGCACATGGCCGTGGAGTCATAGCTGCGGACTGAACAGACACGAAGAGCGTGAAACCATCGAAATTGAAATACTTTGACGGATGATCCCTTACCGCTGGCAGCAAAGTCTTCGTAGGAGTTTCCACCCCCGACGAGCCACCGCACCCAGTCGATGGTGTCCTGGTCGTCGATGTTCTTCTCAGGATGCAGCAGGTGATCCAGCAATGCGTTGAGATGCTGAGGGCTCTTGGAAGGCTCAGACTTGGAGGTGCTGCTGCATTCGGCCTGCGGAGAAGACGGTCAGACAGAAGGGGAAAACGTTTGCTGACTGCATCAAGCTCACCTGGACGTAAGCGGCCGCGCCACGCTTCCCCTTGCGGATCAACATCTCCGCGTAAGTCATGGTGGAGGAGTTGGACTGCTATAGATGCATCAGAGTTTTCTACGACAAGAAACGTGGCATAAGAACAGAGAAGAACCACTTTCTACCAACAAGTTTCAACTAGCAGAAGTAAACGTTTCCCTCCCTCCCCCCTTTCAGGCTACCTGTAGAACTGCTTGGGCCGGATCCCCACGTAGTCAAAGGTACACCAGTGGGGCGTGCAGCGGGCGTGGAGGGTCCGAGGAGGCATGTATAATAGCGAATGTGAACGCTCACACCTTCTTCGGTGTGTCCACTTTGTCCCCACTGTGACGTTTGGCCCTTCCAGAGTTGGCAACGATCCAGGAGGACAACACGAGGCGGCCTCAAAAGATTCTGAGGCGAAGGTCGAGGGAGAAAGAGCAAATTTGCAAGAAAAATCGCCTCTCTTTCTCCCTTGATCTTGGTCGTCGTCGGCGCAGCTGCACCTTTTGCTTCCTGCTACTCACTTCCTGCTTTAAAATCCGCGGCGGCGCTTCCGGGGTGGCGCGGGATCCTCCGGGTTCTGGTCAGGGCGGCTCCCTCGACTCGGGGCTCCACTCCGGGTCCGTCTCTGTATGCGAAACCAGTGGTTTCGCGTGAATTTCGGGAGAAAGATTGCTCGACGTGCTCGACGACGTCGTCGTTCCCTTCTGGCTGCTCCTGGTCTGCTGCCTTCTTCTTCCTGTGGCTGCTGCTGTTGCTGCTGTTGCCAGTTGGCCTCTTCCTGGTCGCAGCCAGCAGCAGCTTGAGGTGCAGCAGGAGCAAGAAGAGCAGCGGCAGCAGCTTCCTCCTCCTTCACCTTGCCCTTAGGCACCCACTCACTCGCTCGCTATAAAGTAGGGACTGCTGGCGTGACCAGAAAAATTGGCCTAGAAGTCACCCAATGCGTTGCCCACGCAGTGTCCAAGAGGCCTCTTTCTGCCCAGGAGATCCACAAAAGTCCTCCACAGCCACTTGTGTACGTTCACCTCGAGTAAGAGTAACTTGACGTCAGAGAAAATGATTAGAGTCCGCCGCTTGGAGGCCACCGGCTTGAAGCCGAGGCCACGCGTGGTTAGGCCCAGGGGCCTGAGTTGCCACGCGCATTTTGCGGCATCTACTGGCTGTACACAGTTGACCACGCCAAATAAGGGAAGAAAGAGAAGGAAGGAAAAACACCGAGGGTCGTCATTTTAGCATGGTCTTTCTCGTCTCATTCTCGTCGTTAAGCAGAGCTTCATACTGAAGTCGTGCAGGTGTTGCTGGCTCAGCACCTGCGTCATCGTCTTTGCCGACTGCAAGCCCTTGGACGGGTGGGTGGAGTGGAGGGTTAAACAGGAGTTTACCCCCTTGCAGTAGTAGAGCAAGTGGACCACTGAAACCACAGCGCCTGTGTAGTCAAGCTCCGCTCAAGCGTGTAATAAGAGCCGAGAAAATTGCTGTTGCCTGCATATTTCTGGCCGTTTCTCCTGTGCAGCAGCGGCTTCTCCCTCTCCTCCTCCCTCTTCCACCTCAGCCTCAAGTCTCCAAGGGGCAATGACTTCCTTAGCAACAGCTTTCAAGTTCCCTCCACGCTGCTGCTTTCCGTTGCAACCCACGTTCTTCTCGCCCAGCGGCATCAGACTTGGTTGCACACGTTAATGCACGCTTGTGCATTAATGCAGTAATGCAATAATCCATAAGCCTGAACTTTTGGGCGTTCATTGACGAGTTCGGCTTCACGTGGACCCGCAGGGATGGAGAAACAACAACCCAGGGGGTGTTTTCACATTTCTCGCCAAAATCTGCACGTTGCAACTTTACCTGTATTATGTAAGAACGTCTTCAAATTTTAGGCTTTTTTTTTTCTTTTCGAAAATTACCAAGTTTGAGAGTTGAGTTGGATGTGTTAGAACTGAATCTGAGTGCGACTCGAGTTTTGTAGCATCTGAATCAGTCACGACTTAATTCGAGTCGGATTCGAATCCAACCCGAATCAGATCCCGGCCTCATTTCATGCCGGAGACACAACAATTTGAATGTCTTTTCTCACTCAGAGGCAACATCAGCTCTGTCCAATGAGGAGAAACGGCCTCTTTTACGTTAAACTGATTCAGAAGTTGGCCAAATTAAGCAAAAAACCAATCCGAGGTGTGCCACGAATCGGTTCAGATTCGAATCCCATTCAAATCCTACTCAGCACTAGTGATTTTGCCGTCAGCGGGTGCGCCAACATCCACCTGACTGTAGTCGAGAGGGAAGAAGCATCATGAGACAGCCACGTCAAGGAATTTTGCTGAGCTCCCAAGTACAAACGAATGGACTCGGAGACAGAGGAGTGGTCACGTGCGTTGATAGGTTTCACGTGTCCATGGTCTTCAACGACAGAGAGCTTTGGGATGAGTCCCAAGCTAAGCTTGGTGTTTCGGGGTACTTGAGGTGGGCCCAGGAAAAGTACAGTGAAACTCCGATTTAGTCAGTCGGCAGTTGAAGGACTGAATGGGCGGATATTGTATGCACAAAACTGCTCCAACTCGATCGATGTCGTCACGGTTCTTGGCGAAGTCCTTGTTCTCCAACCAAGAGACTGGATTTGCTTGCAGTGTTCACTTGACCAAATCCAGGCCTGTTGCACTCTGCAATGTTGTCTTTGCTTTGTCTGGCAAAGAGAGGCTTTTTCTGCTTTTCTATTTCCATTTTGGATGATGATATTGAGAATCCACATTGGATGAGTTGCAAGCAAAATTGCAATTCGATATTTCTGCTGCGGTGGCTTCCGACCAGTTGCGGCCTTTTCGTGTGAAAAAATGACTAAGTGGTAGGAGACAATATTTGCTGATGGACTAAATGTTCAGGATGTTAGGAAGCAAAACCTAAGAAGTTGACTAAATCGGAGTTTTACTGCAATTGCCAACAGGAGGTGGGAGGTAAAAAACCCATGAATAGAATAACGAAACTGGTGCATAGATGCGCAATGAATGGTGACACCAGTCAAAATTGTTCCGAGTAGGGGGCTGAATCGCATGCCTTCCTCAGCTTGGACGTCGAGTGCGTCATCTACACCGACGACGTGCGTCTGCTCCGTTGCAGCTTGGCCGAGGGGAGGTTGGGGGGCGCAGACGTGGTCCTTCCAGACCACGTTGTCCGAGTTGCTGGGGGTGTCAATGACCTTGTCCATGCAGCGAAGGAAACAGTTTCGTGCGCACATCTAATTCCTGCAGATGGCGGAAGCACCGTCATATTTTCTCCAGAGCAGTTCAGTTACATCATCCTCTATTTGACTTGAATGGAGCGGGCTCGGCTCGGGCTTGAAGAACCCAGCCTCGATACAGCTCTACACTGTACCCAATGCTCCTCCTGTATGAAGAAGAGGTGGCAGCGGGCCAACTTTTTAGGGCTCGCCCGAATGCGACCTCGGTTAGGCTCACCCCCCACTGCTGTGACCTCAGTATCCACGCCCACAACGCTTCTCCAGTGTCAATCGCGTTTCAGCAGTACCTGACACGCCCCCAACCGTCCAGGAGAAGTTCTTGAGCATAGAAATGTTGATGACGACATAGAAAAAGAGCGATTCTTCGGTCTCAGCTTAGTGGATGGCGAAAGAACTTGCTCGAAGTCTGCCTGAAAAGAGAGTTACTTCGGGAGCCACCGAAGGGCACGCCTCTCAGAGGGCGTGCATCGAAGACGTCCGTCAGCTCTTTTAAGCAAGAACGTAGTTGGCGAGGAGTGCGTGGACGGCACAGAGCATACGGACGCCGCGGAGTGCGCGGGCAGCGAGTAGCGCGCTGCGTGTGGCGACTTGGACCAAGCGACGGGGGCGTGGACGAGACCGAGTGCCTGGGTGAGGCTCCGCTAGTTGGTTGCATCGTTTGCTTCAGGCCCATTGGACATGAATACATGGAAAGTGCAAAACTTTGAAAAGTACAGTGGAAGCCATTTACAGCGATGCAGTTGGGACGAGTCAAGATGGTCATTGTAAGCGAATTGTCACCCTATCCAGGATCACTATAAGCGGCGTCTTCTGTAGCATTGGTAGCACTTCGTGCGCGCTACTGTTACCAGCGAGGTAGTCCAGAATCACATGCATTTCAGGCCAGTTCGACAAGGTATCATTTGGAAAATGATATTTTTCAGCCAAAATATATAGATGCTTCTGGAAACATTTTGTTTCTTGATCTCGGATTTCCGAAACGAAAAAACAAGATAAAATAGATGATGTTTAGGACAACCAAGTGCAAAACACACTTACCTACAAATCACACACGGGCAGGACGAGACCGACTTTCCAGACATGCAGTGCATGATCAGGGCGAGATCAGATTCGAGAAAATGATATTTACTACACCACCAGAGATCTACTTAGCACAGCATCGATCCTGATGGTATCAGGTGTCGTCTTGCTCGTCGTCGGCAGCTACACACAGGATGCCACCATCGCCCACGTTCCCGCCGAGAGAGACTCTCTCGACGAGGGCGACGTTCCCGCCGAGAGCGAAGTTACCCTTCACCCTGGTGAAGGGTAACTTTTTGTTTTGCGTATTACCGAATGTAGGGATGGCAGCGGGTTGGGCCCGAGCCCGCATCAACCCGCAGCCCGCATCGCGGCCGCACAAAGAGGACCGCAATTATTATACATGTGACATCGTCAGATACTTTGGTCGCACCCATGGAGCTCCCAGCCACTTCCCCCTGGCCCCCTCTGGCCACGGACGCGCCGTTGCACAGTGATGATGGACTCCGGCGAGGATTCGCTGATGGACGTTTTGTTGATGACGAGGAAGCTGACTCCGACCTCCCTGATCCAGGCGACACCAGTTCATTGGCTGCAGTAGATTTCACCCACGAGGAGACTGACCATTTTTCAGCATCCTTCAGCTTATCCATTCTCATCAAAAAAAGGAACGTGAGCATCATTTCTCCATTGTCCTTACTCGCAGCCGCTCCTTCCATACCTCCGTCTGCAGCCACAGCTCTGTCTGCAGCCACAGCTCTGTCTGCAGCCACAGCTCCGTCTGCAGCCACAGCTCCGTCTGCAGCCACCGCTCCGTCTGCAGCCACAGCTCCGTCTGCAGCCACCGCTCCGTCTGCAGCCACAGCTCCGTCTGCAGCCACAGCTCCGTCTGCAGCACACAGACATAGCACATAGCACGCACGCAGAGCTGTACGCTTTTGAGACTCTTTCCACCCAGCAAAGCGGGTCGTGTCCGCTTGAGTTATCGAGGCCTCCCCAACTGCTACGTCCATTCGGGATAGCCCATACATTGCCCTCCTATTCATAACATTTGTTTTGGCATCGTTCAGCATGACTGTACAAGGTTTCACATCAGATGCATCACAGTCAGACATGAGCACAGGGGGGTACTAAATGTTCATTTTTAGGGGGTGGGTGGGGTACAGCCTTCCCTGTCCACTATTAACACACTTCAATATTGAGGGTTACTGGCTCACTCAAAACCACCAATGATGTACACACAGTCATGGCAAGAGGACAAACCCCTCCTAATATCAATGCTGTGTACAAATTTGGGGCCGCACTTGGCCCAGACACATTCTGTTAGGGAAATATCTTGAGAAAAGATTATAAGCTCACTTAAAATCAGTCCATTAGCAGCTAGAGATGGAATCAAAGCAAAGTTGAACTTCTACTAGTGAGTGCCAGTCTGAGTGCACACTTGACTTAACACTATTGCTTATGCGATGATGTGTGGTGAAAGGTTACACAAACTGGAGCATTCTGTCACTTTATTTTTGTCCCTGAAAAGAGAAAAGACCAAAATAAGTTGCATACAGTTGGATCTCTCTATGTGCTAGGGTCTTCAGTGAGTTTATAACGTCTAGTACCTTAAGAACTAGTCAAGTGTGCACTCAGACATCCATTCAGCAGTGGAAATGACACAACTTTGCTTTGTTTCCACCTCTCCAGGTGCCAAGGAGTTGATGTTAAGTTTATAACCTTTCAGTACAATTTATAACCTAACAAATAGTGTTTGGACAAATATGCGCTCAGACTGGCACTCAGCAGGAGAAATATTGCCTGAAATTTTCATGGGGAAACCCTGTCCCCAGGCCCTCCATTTCCAGGGGGGGATTCACTCCCTGGGCCCTCCGGCCCTGTGCGCAAGCATGCAAAAAAACGTGTTGAGGGTGAGAGGTTTCTGGGTGCTGTGACACTACAAAGAGAAAGCAAGAAGGTGACACTTCGGCGGCCTCAACACAGATGACGCTGGCGACTTTTGCGAGACTCACAACAGCTACTCTGACGACTTCCTTGCAAGACTCTGATCAGCCATGCGGACAACTCTTCCTCAACGCCTTTTTATGAAGCCTGACTCGTCCACAATCGCAGCGATTGTCGAGGCTTGGGCGGACTTTGGAGACTTCTCCACACTGTCAGTGAAGGAAACTGGATAGGGGGCTGGAGGGCCGATGGGCCGATGGGCCGATGGGCCGCAGAACAAAGAACGGATTCCCCCCCGGAAGCAAGGTCTGTTGCAGGCTCGTTTGGAGGAGAACTAAGCTTGTCGGTAGTGATCCACAGCGGGGTCCGCGTAAAAGGAGAAGAATACGTGGTGCACATGCTGGGCGGTGTCAGGTTGACCATGGACAAGTGGACAGACATCGGGGAGGACTTCTTCAGCCACAACACATTCCTGAAGAATGCCATGGTCAACCTGAACGACATCTTGTATCGCATATCTAGACTAGTCTTCCTGCCTCACCGCGTCGCCCCAAAGTAAGTATGTAGTTTACTCAATTGATTGGTACAATATTCTAAAAATGACCTTTCATACAAGAGGAGCTTCGATTGTGACGCAACTTATTTCATCTCAGGTCGCCTCAAATGGGCCACAAAGAGTTGCAAGGTGGAGTGGCTTTGAAGGTGCCACACTCGTGGCGCGGAGGACAACCCTTGGAGGTGGAAGACGTGGACGAGACCGAGTCGACCAGCAGCAAACTTAGGAAATTGACGTCATACGAGAAGAACTGTGCAGTAGGGACATTCTGAAAAGTAGCAAAAGAACTTGTTGCTGGAGAGTGGCAACCTCTTCCTCAGCGTAGCCAGAGTCTGGCTGCTCTGGCGACATTGGTACACAAGGGCCCTGAAGGCGGCCAGCATCCTGTACAGATCAATCGGTGTGTTGACTGACGTCCAGACCAAGTGATGCCCTGGACCGAGGCCGAGGCTGGACACAAGGCCATCTGCTGCCAGTGCAATCACGCACACGATCGCCATCTACATGAGACGAAGCTGCTTGATCACTACACCGCATTCAGTGCAGGTGCGCGCTTTCCTCAACCTCACTAGCTTGATTTAGCTGAAAACGAGTCTGCTAAGACTTTCCTGTCATCATCGCTCTCGTTCTCACCATTGTTCCTTATCAGACACTAAGGTTGGAGAGCTTCACCGCTCAATTCTGGCACGAACGTGCCACATTTCAGCTCATGCTGCACTTGGACTACGTGACGTTGGTTCATTTGATGCATCTTGATATGAAAACAAGCAACTAATAACTTAAAGAGTAATTTCTCTTCTGTGCGCTCACACTTGTATTCAGCAGTCGTTGAAACCACTTTTATCTTGCTCACATCTCTGCAAGTGCAACAGTGCTGGTCTTCACCGAGTTCATAACTTCTGCTAGTGAAACATCCCTAAATGAATGTGTGTTGCCAAATGTGGCCTCAGAGTTCAACTCAGCTGCAACATTGGGACTGTCTGTACGTCAGTCGCAAAAGCGGTGAGGAATACAGACAAAAATGAGCAATTCTCTACAGCTGAGAAAAGATCCTGCTCAAAACCTAACCAAATGTTTGGTGGTTACGGGACACTCTTGACTCCTTCTTCATGACTGATGACTCCCAATGCTCCCAGTGGTAAAATCAAGATACGTTCACTGGAGGATGGGAAGCGTTCTGATAGTGTATTGTGCTAAGTCTGACATGTCTTGGCCTTATCAACTAAGACTTCCAAACAGACATTGTCCCAGACTCAAAGTGTATTGATCTGATCTCCTTGATGAGACAAGACGTCCCCTTCGTCGTGGTGACGTCGCAGTTCAAGCTATGGCCCCCTGGATGACGACCATGACCCTCTGCACCGCGGAGTTCAGTGGATCAAACATGTACGCGTGTGCGCGGATGTCCGCCCTGGAAGGTCCCTCAAGCCAAGCTTGTCGCTGTCCACGGAGACGTTGCAGAGCGTAGGCATCCGCACCGGTGGGACGTGGCACACACTATGACTTTGCTCAATGTGCCTGCCTTTGGGCTCCACGACGAACTGACGAGTCTGATCCTGGAACTTCAATATTATGCTGCGAAATCACTTTTGGACGGGTGAGAGTTGATCCACAATGCAGCTTAGCTGAAACTCTACGCAGAGGCTGTCACGTGTGCTCAACTCTTGTCTTCATCTCGTATTTTACCTCACAGTTAGACCTTGATTTAAGCAGTTGCTATTGTAGAAGCTTGACTTAACTTGATGGCGTCACAGCTGCAGAGGTTTTGTACGCTCAGACAAGGACGATTGCGTCTCATTCATGGCTGTATGAGCAACGTTTGGGGTTTTACATAGGTGAGTAAGTAATGAATTGTTGATATCTCCCTTAATAACAACAATTCCACAGACCCGCATGCGTATCTATGTTCTGCACTTAGACTATTACAACTTTTGTGTAGCAATCGTTGCCAAAGGGCCTTTTATACAATGTTTAAAACTTCTTAAATATTACTGACAACTTAGGTTTGTTCCCATTTCTAGCAGATTAAAAGTCGGTCAGCTTTTGTGAAAAAAAAACCATCTCTCTGCACAACCTAACTCTTAACTACACGAATGGATAGCACCAGAGTCGCGCAACCTCGCATCGGAAAGACCTTTTTGGCAGTTGCGTCGGCTGAGGCCGTCGGTACCGGGGTCATTGACTTGGATTCTGAACTTGAGTACCACGCTCAAGATGAGTGCACTGTTGTTATGATTCATGATGGGTCCACGTCCCAAGTCGAGCACTTGTGGGAGCACTTCGGGCCGGAGTTATTGGAGGATCACGACGAGTACGCCCACAATCCGGTGCACAGGATGCCGCTCGACCAGGCAATCGCCAGGTTCATGGTGCGTAAGAGAGCTAGGCGTCAACGTCATTGACTGGACCCTGAAGTACGTACCGTACTTGACGCTCATGCATACTCCACAGGATGGACCTGCACTAGGACAGCGGACGAGAACCTCGGCATCTTCAACGGGCGAGCCGCGACGACCACGTCACTGTCGTAGACGAGCTACTCAGCGGGAGTGTGGACAAGAGCAAGGAGGAATCAGAACGCAATGATCAGTTGCACGACATAGGCTGGTGTCCCACGGACATGAACGGCGACTCGGCGTTGCACTTGGCCGCCAATAAGGGCTTTCTGGAGCTGATGCGAACGGAACAGTCGAATCCGTGCCATCCAGTCAGCAGATTGAATGGAGGTTGCTCTCGTTGTTGCAGATGCTGATCGACCACCAGTTCGACCCACGGAAGCCAGACAACTTCGGGTCGTCCCCGCTCCACCTGGCGTGCATCTAGGGCAACCTGGTGGCGGTGAAGCTGCTGTGCACTAACGTACTTATGGTGGGAACGGGCTACCAGAGCATTTCAGCTGGAGAAGATGGATGGATGGTTTTTGTTCAGCCTCACGCCATTGATCGAGCAGTCGTCTGCAGCAGCGGCAGAGTGACCATGGCGGACCTCCCCAGGAAGATGTGGACCCCCTCCTGCTCCTTCTCCACTTCCGGAAGGTTTGCCAGCTTCCTCCGCCAGCGTAACCATGGAGAAGCAGGTCCAATGGTGCTTTCAGTGCCGAGAACAAAGAGAACATCAGACATTTCATCCTACATTTAAACTAATCTAATCTGAAGCTTACTTACCTAACCTGAGCCTAAATCTGACTAATCTAATTGCGAACCTAATGTGAAGGTAATTAACCTCCTCTGAAGCTAAGCTGAATGTAACCTGAACTTGATCTGAACCAAACTTGAGCTTGAACTATACCTAACATGAACCTAAACTAAAGCAGCACCACTCACCCTAAAGCTGTGGCTCTGACAAAAAAGCTACCTAAAGCGGCTCTGATTCTAGAGCACTAAGGAGTGCGTCCCCCCTTCCACCCCCATCGTCACCACCCCCATCGTCACCACCACCACCACAACAGAGTCGCTCACCTCACAGGACCTGCACGTACCAATTTGGGACACCCAACGGTCTTGACTGTAGCGTGGGCGTTTTAATTCTGTCTTTTCTCTCTCAATACATAACGCTCAGTGTTGCATACATCATTGTTACAAAAATGTCACCACAGTAGTTATTCACAAACTATTGAAGAGGAGTAGTGAGTATGTAGTGGCTCGTTAAACTGTTCTTTTTACGTTCACAAGGTAAAATTGCACTCATGAAGTAACTGTGCTCCTTTCCAATAATGGCCCAACATTCTCACAATGCATTGTCTGTCACCACTCTGGTTCTAAATTTTGATTGATCAGAGCCTTCACACTATAATCGATTCATTTGGGAGTTGTTCTGGTAGATTAATAAATTACTTCAGATTAGTTTTCAAGTTTCTGTATTTTTGGCTTCTCCACCATCCTGCTTAAGATGACTTTGTCGAAACAACGATGAGTCTTCTATTATGTCATTGCTCATCCTGGTTCTCAACTTGGAAATGAACACACCAGTGGTACTGAATGTCTTCTCCACCCGAGTCCGCACTCCAGGCGGGAGATACCAAAGTGGGAGCACTGAATCATCTGCTGTAGACTTTCGCTCCTCTGTTCCACATCAATTGAGCAAAGCACTCAGATTAATATTAATCGATTAAAAATTTGGCTACTCTATTGATCACTTAGAACCCTAGTTATTACTCCTGGTCTTCTTCTTCTTTTCACAAAAGCCAGAGCAACAACAAGAGACAGTTGGTGAGTCTGAACCGAGAATAGAGGGTGCAGGAGCCAGAAGAGAGAAGGATCATGTGCTTGTGATCTTTATCTATTTATTCTTTGTCCCCTTACATCAGTATAGCAGCAGTCACTGCTCCAATCTCAAGCAAACAGTCAATGGCTTGCATGCGTGTGCTTTCGTCATGGTCTCCATTTCTACCTCTGGGCCTGTTTCAGCGCATGCGCAAACACTTACAAAGGTCCACACCACACTCAACATACATGTGGACAAGGTCTAGGAAGAGTGTGTATGTACTGCATAGGGAGTGGAAAAAAAAGAAAAAGCTCACCAAATTTACTCTCATGATCTGCCACCACCACCCGAAAGGTCAACCTCACACCAATTTTGAAAATGTTGAGTCGTCACAGCCCCCATGAAGGTCTTCCCTGCCCATTACTGGCCTAATCACCCCCAAAGTGGTTTGCAAACCTCGAGGAGTGCCACAAAAGACACACTTCATCCCCTGCTAGTGTGAGCAGTCTGACAAAGCTTGAGTCGTCACAGAGCCCCCCATGATGGTCTTTGCTCACCCAAGAATGGCCTGCAAACCTCTAGTAGTCCATTGGAAGGCGAACCTTTTGAGGATGGCTCGATTAACGCAATGAATGCGGTGTTTCATGGCGCTTCCTACAGCTGGGAGTGCAACAGAAAGTCTCCATTGATGCCACAAAGTTTGGTCAGTGCACTGAGTGCTGGAAATTGGGTCAGAGACCCCGACCTTGAACTGCACTTGCACCTGAACATCAGTATCATGAGACGTGCAGCAGAACAATGTTGTGTCGGATCAGCTCATCCTTGGACTTTGCTGGCCACAGTAACTTGTTGCACCGCACATGCGTACATAACAGTCCAAGTTGCTGTGCAGCTTTGAGCAATATTCAAGCTGGTTGGAAAACTTTCAAAAAACATGAAGCTTCTCAGTGCTCACACTTATTGGCAGCTCCTGAAAAAGGCAGCATTGTCCAGTATTGGTATGGCGTGATTGCACCACACGTTGTTGCCATCCATGATACCTATGATGATCATGATGGCGATGATGATCGTGGTGGCGGTGACCACAAGTTGTTTCTTCAATTTCCTTTAGTCAGCATAATAACTCTGTGGTGTGACAGCGGACTAGAAAGGGGAACAAAAATGAAAAATGAGTATGGGCTTTGTTCTTTCTCATGCAGATACTTTTTAAGGCTGCGCGATGGTTTCGACTCAGAAAGGGACCTAAGAACATAACTCTCCATTTGGGGCCCGGAAATCAAGTGCAACAAGTTGAGGAGTACTGAGAAATGAAGAAAAATACCCACGGAAAAACGATGAAAAGATGAAGAAGAAGCCTTCAGAGCAACTTTCTTCACGTAAATTGCCACAGTTGTTTGTGGGATGGCCTAAAGTTGCCAGGATCCCTGACGCACACTCAAGTCTAACTTTTACAATAGGAGCAAAAAGCATAGCTGAAGTGAAGAAGAACTTTGATGCGTCCGTGGTAAAGTCGTTCCTGGCTTTACCGCGTCCAAGGTTGCGCAATTTCGCTCTCCACTGCCTTGGAGTGGAGTGGCAAAACTTGCAGGGCAGCTCTTATTGCACAGATTAAGCGTGCAACGAAGTCGGAATGTTTATAAATACTTTCTAGACCATCTGTTCTGCTGCCAACAATTGGACACTTGTACAATACTCCTAGACTTTATAAGTGGACGCTGCTATAGAGAGCACTGGAAGGACTGAAAGTGTTTTCATTTCACTTCAAACGTTATTGTAGACAAAGTGCGAATTTTGACTCAGTACGAACACGTCGAGAGTGTCAAGAATTGGATGACTGCAAAAAAAGTACCTGCACTTCTGCGGAATAAGAGGAGTGATTGTCATGTAAACACATTGACGCAAAGGTTTTGCCAATACTGTTCGGTTTGTTTACTCTTATGGGGGTGGTACCACTATCACACTCACAGAGAGCGAACAAAAGTGTGAATAAGAAAGAGCGGGATGTAAGGTGAGAAGGAGTAAAAAAAGAGCGGGATATAAAGTGATAGCAAGGAAGAGGAAGAGTGAACACACCAGCCCAGGCCAGCCAACAAGTGGCCCGGGCTGCCCACCCAGCCAAATACAGCACAGCTAGCCGAAGTCAGCCAATCCGCCTGCTCCGCCCAGCGACAGCATGCAAAGGCTGCGCTCTAGCTTTCTGACTAAGAGGACAACTATTTTTAAAAGATTTTCAAAATATTCTGACTGGAAGTATGGGCAAAGCCCTTGCGTCAGGATACAGTTTCCCTAGTCATACAGTGCCCTAATGAACCCTCGATGGCCTTCAAGCAGTTTGATTTGCCTCATGCTAACATACCCCATACCGGGTCAATAAAGTGCTACTTTTCAAGGAGGGACCGTACAATTAGTCCTGGTTTGCATATGATTGACAAAATGCTGCATTAAAGCGTAAAAACGACATATGATTCAAGCTCGAGACTGACAATCCTTAGAAGCTGATATGAGCCATCTTGCTACTCTAAGAAGAAGTTCCTTCCAGCCTTGGAAACCTCAGGGATTCCGTGGCCTGGCAGAATTCTGGACTTGTCACCTACTGGAAGCCTTTGACGCTCTTCAACGTGGCAACGCCTGAGAAGCAGCCAAACAAGGATCGGTCCAAGTCCACAATGCCAAATGACGTAAAACTAGTATCAACAAAGACTTCAGTACTTCAAAGTCACTGAAGTACTCTCGAATGTCCGTGGTATTGTGACCAGTCCGCACAACCTTAGCGCGTACCGTCATTAGCAGCGAACGCACGCCTCTGTTGAGCTTATAAACAATTCACGAGCCTTGAGATTGGCACAGGGCACACCTACCTGACAAGAGGACGCGTTGCGTATGGTTTGCTCGTGCCAGCGGACGCTCAACCAGCGCGCGTGGAGGGGGGCGGCCCCGACAGCCCTTTCACTCCTGTTCAAAGCTTTTTGGGGGCTGACTGTTGCCACTTTGGGCCACAAAATGGGCTGATCCTATTGAAATTCTTCCTCTCAGGGCTTCACATTACCCACCCGCCAAGGTGTTGCTCGGGAAATTGACGGGTCCCATTGCCAACACAATGTTGGTTGGCAACCTCTGAGGAGGCGATTACACAAATGTCAGTGAAGTACCTACGACAATACGAGCATCTAACAACTGAAAACTTGATCAGTAGTTGATTATTCAGCCTGAAGTCTCAGTGCGACGAGATGGAGGAGAAGCGTCTGCTGCTGCTCCTCAACATGAGCAGCCTCGTGTACTTCTTGTGTCTGCTCCTTGTGTCTGGCATCGTCACGTACAAGGGCTCCTACATGCAGTACAGCCAGAACGACACCAAGTTCAGGGAGGAGACCGTGGCCCTGGATAACATCACAGCCATCGTGTCCCTCTGCAGGTTGCCGGGTAACTAGTCCACGACAATGATGACGACGACGATTGCGAACCTGATTGTACGAGTAGGTTTTTTTTTGTTTGTGTCTTTCCATCACTGCAGGGTTTAAGAGTGGCGGCTTCTCTGACGTGGAGACTGTGAGGCACAAGGACGACCTGGCCAACGACCTCTTGCAGGTGGACGACGTCGTCCAGTCCGCCGTCATAGTCGTGAATGGCCGCGATGCTGGGAAAGTCGTAGGAGGCAGCGACAAGTTCATCTTGTCCTTGGACAACTGGGTCATGGTGCACAGCGGCGTCAAATACACTGGAACCTGCTTCTCGCTCCCGCTCGCCCCAATCATCTCAGAATTCGGGTTGAACACCACGGACGAATTCAGTCTGGTCTTGGGACTCAAGACCGTGGAGGGCACGCAGTACATTGTCCAGGTACCCGTACTTGTACCTGTTTACGTCGGCGGCGGGGGGAGGCAAGTTTCTACCACTGCTCAGAATTACACCCAAAAAGAGACATTAGAAGCAGAAATTCAAGCCTTCAGTGCCAGCAGATTGGGCAAAGTCAGCACTCGAACGAGTGGGACACCTTCAAGATCATCAACGTCAACTACCTCTATGCTGGGCAAGACAAATCTAGCAAAGTTTTGCACCCAAACTCTGCCTCCTCCCTGTTACAGACCGTCTACTACTCCTTGTCCATAATGAGATTGGGCCTGCTTCTCCTGCACCAGTTCCAACTTCCACGCTGACTCTAAATGGACTCTAAATCTTGCCCCCCATTGGATACACTGTAACCCTGCTTCGTCGTCTTCTACTAGGTCTACAGCCCCGGTGAGTCCTTCCTGGTGGGGATCCTCAGCATGCAGGAGGCCCTGATTCCAACCGTCGTGGTGCGAGCCTCAGAGACGGCCATGTACAGCCTCGAAGTGAAGGTGAGGGACGACGTCGTCAGGGCTCTCAGCTCACTCGAACTGTTCGGATGCTTTATCTGTCATTGACAGAAAACTGAGAGACAACGCAAGTGTCGCGGGCAGGTGGGCGCTGCCGACATCGCCTTGGACGTCTGTCTCAAGTCGTACCTGGACACGCTGTTCCCCGACTGCACCAAGGAGGCTTACGAAGCATTTCAGTGTTCACATGAGGAATTAAAGAACGTCACTAGGGAGCTGGAGGCCTTCAAGCTGGACGGATACGAGCGGCTGACAGAGTGAGTAAGAAAGAGAAAAAGGTTTCCGTTGTCATCATTCTGAAAGCACACGGACGTGGCGGTCACGGACAGGCGCACGGGCTGCCACTTCCCCTGCACACGCATGCACTACAGCCTCCTCGACGGCTTCGTGGTCGACACGTCCTCGCTGCAGTTGATACAGGGAGCACATACGGGGATCACGATAAGGAAGTTTCAGACGTCGACCATGACCATGTTCTCAGAGGTAGTGCTGGCCACGAAGCCCACGTTGTTGCATGGGAACTGTGTATTTGCGTCTTCCGTCTAGGTCGGCCAGTACGATCTCTACCTGTTCATCACCGACATTGGCGGCGTCTGGGGTCTCTTCCTTGGCCTCAGCTTCTGGAGCATCCACGAGTGGGGCCTCAGACCACTAGCTAAATATATTTCTTCGAAGAGGGCTCCAGCTGGCCCCAGGAGGAGATAAGGAAGAATGACTGTGTGCAGTTCGGAACATTTCATACCCAGTACTTATAATATACAGTGCCTCATAATATACACAATGCGTCGTACAAAATCAGTCCAGTGAAACTCCGATGTAGCCAAGTTTTCTACAACAAACATTTACATTCCTCTAATTTCGTCAGTCAGAGAGTTTGGTCACTTCCGATCTGGTCACTTCCTAGGGTAGAAAAGTTAAAAAAAGCACTAAAAAAGCACTGCGCAAAATAACAAATAGCAATTTTCTTGCCTTTGAACTAAATGTGGGTCCTCCATGTCAACATCGGAAACGGTGACAGAAAAGAAAAGCGTTTCTCGTTGGCGGACGAAGCAGAAATCTTGTCCGAGAGATCCATATGCCTCTATTTGGTCAAGTGAGCATTGCAAACAAATCCAGCGTCGTGGTTGGTAACTTGGTCAAGAACAAGCAGGAGTTCCTGATCAGCTATGACAACACTGACCCATTTGGCGCAGTTTTGTGTACAAACATCTCCTCAGCAAATCGTGGAGCATGTACAAACATCTCCTCCGATTTAGTCAATTTCTTCCCCAACTAACTTGACGACATCAGAGTTTTACTGTACCACCGAAATGGCAAAAACATCTGCGTCTTCCTTCGTGAACAAGACTTTAACAGTCTGCCTCGTCAGATATGAAACTATCCGGCGTCGGACTTTCATAGAGTTCAGAGCCGGAGATCTCGGAAGAGATGTCCTCGTCGTCCTCCAGCGATGACTTCTTGACTCTGTACGCAGTCCGTTGCATGAGATGAGGAGGCCGCGTTGCGACCTCCAGTCTCGGTCCTCCACATTGGCGATGATCACTGAGCCAACGGTCGAAGCAGAGTCTTAGGAGTTTCCTGTAATTCATATCAACCACGTGTTGCTCTTCTTAGTATGTACGCACACTGCTTGAGGCCCAAAGTTTGCATGCAGTCAGGAGCTACAACAGAGTCTACTGTTCATTTCCTATTAGGAGACTTTGATGTCAAGGCCCCATGTTCCGGCTGGAGCAGCACAAGTGCTGACAGACAGCTTACAGGAGCTCGAACATGTGGACGACAAAGATGTCAACCCTTGGAGCACCTTCCTGGCCAGCACATTTCTTTAAGTTATAGTTACAAACAGAGTATCAGTGAGTTATGCCTCTACTCAGGCCTACGCAAACTTTCTACTCCAACTGAACGTGCAACAGCCGCAGCACGCATAGGGTGAGACTTTCCTGTTGTGGTGCTTTTGAGCCTTGGCCTCCTTCCTCAGCCTCCTGCTTTCACTTGTGGTGGCCACGTCTCGCCAGCCTCGGAGGACGCCGAGATTGAGTCTCAGGTCTCTGAAGTCGTCCGCGCTCTGCCTTTTGGCCGCGGTTACGCGCCACTCCTGCCGGGTGGGTCAGTCAGTCTGTCATGAGTGTCGGGACAATGCTAAATGAAGCACCTTCATCCACGCCTCCATCGGCCCGGCCAAGAGCGTCCGGCGCCTCAAGCAGTCTGCGGCGACCCTCTTCTCCACCTTGAACGCCGCGATCACGTTGGACCATGCGCCCAGACACTTGGCCGTCAACCGTCTTCTAAAATGCTCTTCTGCCTCCAGGTGGCCGGCCCGAGACCGGACCAAGAGGCTCCTCCATGGTCTCATTCCAAAGGCTGACAGCAACAGACGACGATGGAACGACTCCGCCACTTCAAACTTGTGCAGAAAGCGCTGACGTTCCAGCACTCGCAACTTCTGCTTCTCCTGGACATCGTCAAAGAGATCAGAAGGCTCCGTTATTTCTTTCGGGAAGACTTGGTCTATGCTCCAGTTAGGTTATCTTTCGGTTCCCTACCCCAAAACACCAAGTTATACTGCAGTTTCTTTTCCACCTTGCTGGACAGACTTGCTCTGGCAGCACTGACGACTGCAACAGATTTGTTGCATCCCTTACCTTTTCTTTGTTTCTTCTCAGCTTGAACTCCTCTCTCCTCCGGAGCTTCCTTTCTTCCTCCTCCCTGATCCGTTGGGCTTCTCCTTGCAAGATGTTTGAGTGCTTCTTCACACCTGATACTTGGGGCTTGTTCCTCCTCTGGTTTTGGCCTGGTTGTCTGTGAAGAGTCCGGCTTGTACAGATCTCGCCGTCAGCAACTCCAGCGGAGAGAAATTGAGTGCACTGAAGCATTTGTAAGTGGAATCTCCACATGGAATGACTCATGCAGACAATGCTTGCCAAGATGCAGCACTTGATGATAGCCAATTGTGATGCTAGAGTGCCCACAGATTAGCTTCAGTGGGCCTGAGCTGTTTTGGGCCTTTCTTTTTGGCACCAAATGTGCCGAAATCCTTCAGGGGGATTCGCACCCCAGGCTCTTCACACTGGAGCCTGACACACGCACCCCTCCCCAGGTCAGCCTCTCCATGACCAATGTCTGTCGCTCATTCTGCACCGCGATGTTTTAGTGCAGCCATTCACTCAATTTCTTCCCACTAAAGTTGCTTATGGCGACGTCTGCACATACGTTGAGCGTCTGTGCGTACAATACACTTGATCACGCACCTCGACTTGAACTTGCTCTGGTCGTGCGTCCTCTCACCGAGGCCCCTGGCCTCGATTTGCGGCCACTCATCCGGGGCCTCTGAAGTGTGCTGACTCGGTTCTTCTTGGGCAAAACCTCGGTGGCTGAAACAAGGCAAATGAGACGCCTTAGGACGATCCAAAAGTCCACAGTTTAGGGATGGCTTCGGACCGGACCGGGCCGACTTGTATAAGTGCTTGATGCTTTGCGGCCGAACGAGTAGATAACCAAAGAAGGGTATTTTTTACGCTACTTGAAGCTGTTCATGCTGTTTGGCTACAGGAATCGCTCAAACTAGTCAGCATCTGTGTAAGGCTTAATACTATATAACATCTGGTCGGACCCGACGACTGACGGCCCGAATCCATTATTCCTTACCTGATTGCTGTTGCTCACCTGTGCCTGAGCGTAATAATCCTGACACCGTTGGATGATGATGATTCTGCTATCTCTCTAAAAGAGATTTGATCTCGATATCCGAATGAGTCGGCCAGTCTCATTTCCAAGAGATCTGCGGCGGTGATGAGGCCGCTCCGCTCGGTCCTGTCCCTCCTGGCCGTGTCGCAGGCCAAGGCCAAGGCCCTGAACAGGTCCTGGTTCGTGACGGCTCGACCATTTTGCACCTGGTCCCTCATCTGGAGCAATTCGTCAATCTGGCGCTGCTGCTGTCTGAGACGCTTCCTGCAGATGCAGATGTCAAGACGGAGAAGAAGGACGAACAGCACAGTTCGGTACCTCTGCTCGTAGATCACGCATTCCTGGAGTTCCACCCCTTTATCTCTCCTAAGAGGACTGGCTGTCTCTCCTCCGGAAAGTTCAAGATCGCATCCTTCAGGTCCATCCTCAAGGACATCCTGTGGACATGCAGTAGTGGTGGGTGCGGGCCGAGCTCGGCTCTTGAAATCGCAAGCCGAGCCGGGCCCAGCCAAGGTTCGATTCGGCCACCAACAAAATTTCCAGCTCGCGAGCCCTCAAGCTGTTGAGGGGTCGAGAAGAGGATTACTAAACGAAGATGAAGCAGACACATCTTTCTTACGACTTTTGGACCAAGAACACCGGACAGATTTGGACTGAATCTCTGAAAGGTGACAAGAGACTCGGAATTCTCTAACAAGGATCAAGCAATTTCTGACTTTGCACATGCTCCGGCTGCCGTCGTAGGCAATCCAGCTGGTGACTCAGCAATCGAGTCGAGCTCGAGCCTTTGCTGTAAGAAACACAACCTCGGTGCTTCGAACCTCGAACCGTTCGAAGCACATCCCTAATGGCTCGGTTGCTACAACTGACGGGCTTGTAACATTGCTTGCTTGGGCTGGATCGATCCCAGTTTTGTCGAGCTTCCAACGAGCTCGAGCCTGGTGCCTGCAACAAACTGCAGCATACGGTCAACATTCGATTTAGTCACATTCACTTTTGTCAAAACTTTGAGTTCAGCCCACATTTTACTGCTTTCCAAAAACAATGTGATTAGAGCAACCATCAGCTGTGCAGGTCATGGCCGAGGTGTGATGTTAAAAGACTCGCTGCTGTCACTGGACGTCTGACAGTTCAATTAGGCCTAAAGGTCGTGAGGGTGGGTGGGCCCGTTAGGCTCAAGGTCGAGGCCAAAAACGTCGAGCCGAGCTTTTTCGCTTGGAACAGCGAGCCTCTCCGAGCCGAGCCAAGGCTCGACCCAGCCCTCCTGCTTGCAGGTACATTCTGCTTCGTGTTTTGAGGGTACGTTCACATTGCACTGCTGCAAGGCACCACCCTAACGAGGTCATGTGCAGTTGCTTGTGGACCTTCTTCACGGAGTCGGCGGCCGTCCAAACCTTCGGGGCGTCGGCCGCTGCCCTCCTCATCAGGGCATCATTCTTCATCCTGCGGCAGCGATACCAAGCACGCCCCAATGTGTCTAGTATGAGAATGACTTTGAGGAGTTCATGAGTTCAAAAGGCAAGAGCCCTTGGATTACGACCAACGACAAAGACATAGCGGACTCTCAGTTGGTCATAGAGCACCTCACCAAAGTTTTGAACCAGGACGTCGACGCTCACGTGAGTGAGGAGGAAAAGTCGCGAGCCAGATGCATTCGGGAAGTTATAGACTATTGTGTCATTGACGGAAACTATGAATGACCCATTTCTCCAGGAATTTGTTGGAGGAACACGTGTACTGGTGCATAGTGCTGGAGTCTACGACAGGAGCGACTACTTGAAGCGGATCATGCCACTGTTCAAGTTCTTCGATTTGCCCGGATCCATAGATCGGTGGCTCTTTATGAACCTGACCCGCAAGATGATGAAAGACCAGGCTTATAAGGCCGGTCTGGGGCACCACACGAGGAGCGAGGTAGAGGGCATGTGCATTAAGGATTTGGAGGCCATCTCCTTGCAACTGGGGTCCAAGCCTCTCCTGATGGGGGACCAGCCATCGCTGGTGGACTGGGTACTCTTTGGCTTCGTGAGCATGGTTCTGTACTGCCCTGTGCCTGAATCAGTCTACACACCAACAATCCAGACCAAATTTGAACCTGATGGACGAAGGGGAAGGATGAGGGAGAAGTTTTGGCCGAACTTCGAACAACTACTGCTCGAGGAATAAACCATGTGGGGTCAAAATCAATAATAAAGCAAGTTGCAGACATTGGACTAAAATGTTATTAAATGCTGTCCTCCTGCAAGTGATATTGATAGTCACAACCAGTTGTTAGCAACTCCCCCCAATTACATAACTGGTTAGACAGTCACTGATCTGGTTACCCAAACACTTTGGTCGATAGGGCTGCCGGGCTGATAGGGCTACCGGGCTGATAGGGCTACCGGGCTGATAGGGCTACCGGGCTGATAGGGCTAC
>JAAUXU010027217.1_pt1 | contig 29466 bp, 24 predicted proteins | sample 7278151 | NCBI WGS metagenome assembly JAAUXU01 (sample SAMN14350113, study PRJNA611818) | marine sediment metagenome | isolation source: surface marine sediment (1.8m) | place: French Polynesia: Moorea | collected 2018-08
TACACTATACTGAAAAAGGTTGTGAAACACTCAGCATGCACAAATGTCCTGCACGTTCTGCCATTTTGCTGCAAAATCCCTCAAAATTTGCTGAACACCTTGCATATACTTACTGAACACTATTTTTGTGTTGAATCCACAATCATGTGATCTAAGCGTGTATGAAAAAAGGTGTTTTTGTGTTTAAATTTTGGTGCTATTGTATTGCTCTACTATTGTTATACTGTACCCAGAGTAGTTTATATGTAAAAATCTCGGAAAGTGAGGTCGAGGTAAAGGACATAGAAGAGGCCTCTTTTCACTGCACTGACCTATCCCAGTGAGGTGAGATTGGCGGGTGTAAAGGGAAAAGTAGGAAGATTGCAAGGAGACACATTTCTAACGTGGAGATTTCCTGACAATTGCCCCATGCTGTATGCTCGTCCAGGAACTTGTCCTCCAATGGGATGTTGACCCAATGAAGGTCCACAAGAGAACGCCACAAGAGTCCTTGGCTGAGAACCAAGAGAGCTCAGCTTTAAGTACTGCGCCTCCTGTACTCCAAGTACAGGCAGTTGAGCAAGGGAAAAGCAGATCTCCAATCTTCCTTGCATTACTCTCAAAGTGACAGAATCGAATCAGGTCAAAATGACATCTTTCGAAGACTTCTCTAGACAAGAATGGGCTGTTCAATTTGACCAAGAGGGACCTGGGACTCTGCCACTTTCTGACGAGGCTAATGTGCGGGCTGATGAAGGTGAGGAAGACAACCAAGGGGAAGCAGACGAGCTTGAAGAGGAGCTTCCAGCAGTCCAGGAAATTCGAGAAGCTTGGAAGTCCTTCGCAGTCCGAAAGGGCTGCATAACTATGATTTTGACTTTTTCGAGCTTGCCCAGCTTGAAAAAAGGTGTCGAAAAAGATGTCAACAGTTTCTACTGGAGAATTTTTTTGAAGTAGCTAAATTTCAGTCACTTTCACCTATAAATGAGATTTCTTAAGCATACGGTCATTCCCATCATAAGGTCAGAATCTTCTGGTCTCAAGAGTGACCCATTAATAAGAGCTTTCTGTATTGAGACAAAGCCCTGCTAAAGTCAGGAACTAACTGGTCACAATGGTCTTTGTCTTCACGGGCAACTCTAGGAATCCGTGCTAAAGGAGGGATTGTTTCTGTCCCTCAATATATGCAGAGTTAAGTAACAACATTATTAACTGAGTTGGAAGACAGTTGGTTGCTTCAACTATTGCAGATCGTCGCGGGTAAAGAAAACCTCTTTTTCGAGTGAACTTTGTTGTAATCAATTCAATAAAGAAACTAAGGAGAATGAAGCTTTATTCATCTTTTTAGTTAGGCGCTTAAAGAGAAGTCGGCTCACGATCACATTAGGTCAACTAAATCCAGAGTTGTGACTAGACCGAGAGTGAGCCCTAACTCCTATTTAAAGTGGTACAAAACGCGTTCTTGAAGTGTTTTTTTGTTATTTTCGACCCATATCACATGCGCACATATTAAGTATAAAAAAGAGGTACTTGGAATAGTCACAATCACGGAACAAAAGGTCTGTTATCCTCACCAGTGTTTTGTTCTTGCCAATCTTTTTGAAGGGAGTCGATGCCAAGTACAGGGTGCGTCTTACCTTGTTTTAAAAAAGCTGTGTCTAGGACAATTTGTTCCTATGGGGAGCGAGTACGTAGAGTCATATGAGCTATGCGTGATTTTACAGCTCATCTATTGAAAAGAAACGTGCTCGAGCTGAACGGAGAGAATCTTACTATATAATGATTAAAGGTACAAATCTGTCAAAATCTTTTCAGCCTCATTTGGCACTTTTCGAGCTCCCTTTGCTTCCCTTGCTTTCTTTGAATTTTGTCAGAAATGGTGAATTGTTTAAATTTGTCTCATTCCGCATAAAGTAGATGATATCTGGTGAAACAACTTGGAACAAGCTTTTTTAAAGCATGAGGACATGAAAACATTGTGCCTTAAGCCCAGAACATCATGGGGAGTTGTGCTTCGTAACCGTCATCCGCGAAATCTTGACTCAAGCAACAGTTTCGACCAAATCGAGAGTCAACTGCACAGTTGATGCTCAATCTAGTGCATGACAGAACAAGTTTCGGGCAAAAGTTGCTCCATCCTCAGTCGAGCCACGGCAGACTTGTGTTGCTCGGACTTGGGATCTTCGACGCAAGCCAGGAGTTCGTCCTTATCGACGTCTTCGTCGACGTTGCAGGGAACCAGGGTTTCGTCCGAGCCATAGCAAGGGCCACGAATGCAAGTTCTGCGCGCCGCTCGCATGTAAGTCCCGCACTCTTTGTAGCACTGGCCCACTGGCTGGTACTCCCCCCATTGGCCCAGGTCCACATCCTTCTCACGCAACAACTCGACGATGGCGTTGAGGTACTCCGGGTACCCGAACTCCTCGTCCATCATCTCCTCGTAGACCAATGCAGCGTTGCCTCTGGCATAACGCCAGGCCCTGTTAAAGGCCCGTTTAACAAACTTCTTTGCCGTGCTGGTTCTCGTCAGCATAACGCTCAACTCGCTCCAGACTCTTTGCAAAGTACTCAAGGTACTAGCCACGTTGGTACTGTCAATGTTGCAGTCGAAGCCCTGGGCCCTCATGAAGTTTGTGGTGGCATCTGCGTAAATAGTCAGGTCGGCGTCCATGTCGTTGATGAGTTGTGTGGCATTGCGGAGTGCCTCGTTGGTGTCCGCCACAACGGAGCTGATTTTGTTCTTCCTCAAGACCAGGTTGTCACGCTTCACCTTCGCAAAGTGGACGCTCAGGCCGACGTTGACGATGATGAGGCACGTGGAGAGGACTGCGAAAGCAAACATTGCCTTGCCCATTCGGGTCTGCAGGTGCTGCTTGAACACGGTCTTCAGGTTTTCCCTGGTGCTGGGACCGATAAACTCTCCAACGAGTGCTTGTTTCTGCGGCGGGAGCGTCTCATGGTACTTGAGGGCAGCTATGTAGTACGGCATGGCCTCCGCCTTCATAGCCGCGGCCTGCCTAAAGGCGTGCACAAAGTGACCAATGGCCATGACGTTGCCCATGGCGCTGAGGCCAATGCCGGTATAGAACATGGCATCCTGCCCCACTGTCTTGTCCCAGTTCAGAGGATCCGGTGAGGCGACATCGATCCCGGTAAGAAAAGTGGCGGAGTCCACCAACTGGCCGCTCCTCTTCAGTCTCGCCTCGAGTCTGTCAATGATCTTGACCAACTTTCCCCAGCCTTTGAAGCTGTCACGCGCGCTGATGAATGCATCCCTCTTGACCCTCAGGTCCTTGATTTTCTGTTTGACTTGGGGCTCCAGATCCCTTAGCTCTCCCTCGTGCCTCCTGATGTCCCTCTTGGCGTCGTTGATGGACGGGTAGTACATGGCTCCGTCAGAGAGGTAGTCCCCGATGCTGAGTCCAGTAGCAATCGTTCCCGCGGCTACAGCCGTGCCCTGCGCGACCATGAACACGCTTCCCCAGGAGCGCTTGTGTCTGCTGTGAGACTGGACCTGACTGCTGACGCCCGCCTGCAAGTCGAAATGTGTATCTGGACTCATGATCATTGGGAATAACCCTCTTTGCTTCGCCAGTTAAGTAAGGTGAGGCCAAATTGATCTAGTAGGATGTACATTCAATGTATAAAGATATATTGATTAGATAACGAACTTGTGAATGACATCGAAGCGAGCATTTCGGTAAGAAGTGGCCAAATCAGGCCATCTTTATGCAAAAAGTTAACTAGCATTTATTATATAAAGCGCTGTGCGTCTGTGGGGGGATGTACAGACACACACAAAATACTTTAGATTTTTTGCCATTTTTCATTTTATATGACCACTAAGGGCCGAACAAATATTCCGAGTGTACTTGATCAATGAGGCCCTGCTGGGCTTTACTCCAGCATGGGGATATTCATGGTTTTTTAAGTTTTCAAACTTGGTAGTTGAACGAACACTTACTGGAAATAACGTTACTTTTTGGATGCTGGGACATGCATAGTTTCGGCGGCCAAATGCTAGCAATGTTATTCATGTCGACGTAACCCAAACCAGGTAAAATGATGCCCCAAATTATGAGTCATCCAGTCATAATAATTTCCCTGTGGAAGCCTCGCACAGGGAAATATTGACTGGTCGTATTTGCCGCTCTCACCTTTAAAAGTGGGGCAACATTCAACGTTCTGGAATCGTTGCGTTAACAGTGAAAAGTGTTTTTAGAGTGTGTTACTCATAGATGGAACCACTCACTTAGGACAGTAGCCTGGAGGCCATCATGCTGTGGTTGTGTACGTAAATGCAGACTTTCGAGGGGTGTCAACAATGTTCGTGATGTACCTGAGAGGTGTCACTGAGAGAATCCTGACTCGTCAGGTGCTGGATCAGGGCTTCATTGGCTGCGATGCTCACTGTTGGCAGTACGTGAGTGGAGAAGAGCAAGAGGCAGAATGCCAGGCAGCTGTTGGTCTTGTCCATCTTGAACGGTGGACTTCGTCGATCTGAACAAGACGTTCAACAGCAACACTTTTATAGTGCTGGGATAACTTTAGTTGCAACGCGTTATATCCAGTCACTCAGGTCAAAGGGTAAAAAACATCCCTGTCATGAGGGCCAAAAAGTTGTCACCCACATTGAAGCACATTTTTGGCAACCTTCGATCAAGAGAAGTTATCCAAAACGCAAACCACAATGCAAAAAAAAACCACAAGTCTTTGTCGTCCTGGAAATTGTTGGGTGAATAAATTGGGGGTCAAGGTTTTCGTCCGTCATGAATAATGTTAGTTTTTTAGACATCCCACGTTGAAGATGTCCAGAAAGCCAAGACATGAATTAAAGTGCAAATAGGTATTGCAGTGTTCATTTCTGGAATCTAGGAGGCTGATGTCATGAGTGCCAATAAGTATTGAAATATACTTTGCTATCTACAATTACCCGCGAAGTTTTTGTGTTACATCCAATTTCTTTCTTCGGTGGCGCCGGAGAAATATTTTGGGGACAACATCAATGGCGGGATCGAGAAATCTAGTGAGAGCGAGCATGAGAGCGAGTAAAATGAAACTGGGAAATCCTATGAGAGCGAGCATAAGAGTGAGAGCAGCAGCCCAGGGCAGTCCAGTCCGCGTCCGCGTGCCGCTTGATGCACTGCTTCTCATAGTACCGTAAGATTTGCGAAATGTTGCTAACTTCGTGTTGAATTTTTGGCCTTGAAGAGCAGGATATTTTCCTCCTCTTGACTGAGGCCTTTCCTTGGTCTAAGAGGCGCAAAGACCCCAGCTAAGTGATGGCCATCGAGGCGAAAGCCGTGGCCGCCGAGATCTTCTCGGCCGCCGACCATCCCGGCAGCCTCATGTAGACCCGCTCCAGGGAGAGACTCTGAGGTATCTCCAACAGTAAGCTAGACTGGGGACGTCTGCACTGACGACAATGAGGAGGGAGATGTTGGTGATCGGGAGAATGGACCGAAATGCACCTTGGGCCTTTTTGCGCCTGCTCAAGTGCAAATCTGTGTCCGATAGCAAAGTCGTTTGAGGCGTCAGAAGTAAATGTTATGACTTGTTTTCTATCGTGACACTCTTTGCGTTCCACACTGCACGGATCAACACGCACCCCGGTTTTCCCTTGCTTTTACGACCAAAACCAGGTCAAGACGGCGCAATCCGGGAGTCCAAAGTTCCTAGTCAATATAAAACGTATATATAGAGAGACATCTAAAGGATTCGGGTCTGAGTCATTTGTTGTCAGCCCCCAAGGGGCTTTGCGAGTACTGTAAGAATATTAAATATTATAGCAGAAATGCTTTTCTTCACCAAAGTGGCCATCCAGGTTGTTGCCATTCTCCTGACTGAAATATTCCACCCATCAGTGGCGTTCGCAGCCGAGAAGAAGCATCGAGAACAGTTGAGGAGCGATCAGGTGAAGATTTGTTCAGGGTGTTGGATAATTGCAAAGTCGTGCAAAAGTTCGCGATTGTTGAGCAAAGGATCCCATTCAGATTATCCTGGTGATTGATTGAGCCTTTGCGAAGACCGAACATGTGGTTGTTGTGTCTGTCTGTCTGTTATCAACTGTCACTTTCAGTTGCAGAATGCTCAAACACCAGCTCTGTCCAGAAAGAAGCGCTTCATTTTCACGCTCTTGCTGGTCACCGGCTTGGTCGTGGGCACCGCGGCCACCACCGTGGCCGCCGTTGACATGGCTACTGACTCGGCCGCTTTTTATCCCTCCATCACAGGTGACAGTTCAACCTGGACTTCTCGTCGTACGCAATAATGTTGAGTTGTGAATTTCTTTTCTTCAATCATCTTGAGATCTTTCCCAACAACATCGTTTCAGCTAATAATTAACACAGGATGTACCTCAAGCACTTAAAGAGAAGTGTCTGGTGGTACTTAAAAAAAACAGCTTAAGGATGCGTTGAAGTCTTCACACTCTGATCAAAGCTGGGGCACAAACTAACACTGTTGCTGATCAGAACATTTAGTTCTCATTGATCAAGATTTCATGATCCCAATGCACTCAAGCCGTCCTCCAGGGAAGTGGAGACTTCTTTTAGCACTTCGTGATGCGCCCCTCGTTGAAAGTCAGCTGACCCGAAGAAAATAGAAGTTGTTGGGAAAGGTTCAAAGATGATTCACCAAGACATTCACAGCTACACAGGAGTAAGGCAAAGTAGAGTCCAGGTTCACGTTGACCGCCATTGGCACCGTCAATGTCATCCCATGAATAAATGGCCTCTTTGCCAGGTTACAAGAACAAAATACGACTGTACGAGGACAAAATCGGCACTTTGGCCGAAGAGATGAAGGGACGAAAGAGAACTTTCGAGGCTGAGGCTGCCAAGGCCGAGAAGGTGTCACAGCTCCTGCAGAGGCTCAAAAAAGCAGCCAACGAAATATCGCAACTTTCACTCGACTTGGCCGACTCGGACTTACTGCTCCACGAAATGGGCTTCTCCATCCCAGACAAGTTTCAGTTCCACAAGCCACAAGTAGTGAGCATCGTGTTCGTGAGCCTGAACGCCTTGACCTTGCCGCTGTACATCCCGGCCATCGCCAGCAGCTTGTCTGCTGCTGCGTCGGCCGCCAGCACCGCTAGCATGGCTGTGTCTGGCGCCTTCAGCGTTGTAGGCATCGTGGCTGGCGGGGTCAGCATCGGCTTCACCATTGACAGCGGACGCAAGAAGAGGGATCAGTACAGGCAACGAGCGGAGGCTCTTGAGAGACACTACAATGACATGGTCAGGATCAACGATGAAGTCGTGGAGGCTCAGAAAAAGTTCGACGACTTCTTGGAAGTAGCGCGAGAACAAGTGCAAGTCATCGTGAAGAAAAAATTGGCGCTCACCGATTGTGATGTCAAAATGGACGAGCTGGTCCAAGTACTGGGGTTCTTGGCAGAAGAGTGGGCCAACATCATCCTGAAAATGACCGAGATGGTGAAGACTAAGGAGTTCATCACCAAAAGCATCAGTCAAGCAAAGCGATTCGGCTGGAAAGAGGCAGAGGGGGTGGAACTTTACAACGACTTGAAGGCTGACGTTCCTGAAGCCTACCAAGCGCTCCTCGCCCTGGTCCTCCGCAAGCAAGGCTTCAACTTGGGCACTTGGTCTGACTGGGATAGCGCAAACTCTGAGTGCAAAGAGGGACCTGACCCTGGCCTCTGGTACCTGACCCGAGTGAGGACCTGCCTCTCGGCGCAATGTGTCGGTCCGGCCGAGACCAAAGAGGTGTGCCAAGTGAACCCCAAGCAGCTGGTCCCGGAGAGGACGAACTACAAGAAGATTGTCGACGTCATGTGCGACGGAGGAGCTGCCTATGGCTGGCAGCAAGAGGCCACCCGCCTGTGGGGTCACTTTGGCGCCAGGAGGGTGTCGACCGTGAGTCAGTGCGGCGACGCATGTAGGGAGCACACCGACTGCTACGCGGCCACCTGGGATCCAAAGCACGCAGCGGGAAACACCTACTACAACTGCTTCCTCTACGACAAGCGATACACCGTCACCACCGAGAAAGGGTACACCGCCATTTTCTTCCGTGACAAAGGTCAGAAAAGTCCCTATAGAGCACGTCTTTTACAAATCGACTTTTTAAAACTGATTTTCTACTTCCCCTTTTTTTGCATATTAGACCCTCATCCACACCTTGCCCTTTATTTTTACTCAAGAGGCACTTAAATTTAAGAATAATTTTGTAGCCAACAAATGATGCTTCTTCATTAAACTCTCTCCAGAATTGGTCCAGTGTTTCACGAGGGACTCCACCCGGTTCTGGGGGCACATTGGAGCAGACAAGGTCAGCACCAAGCTGAAATGCAGTCAGATCTGTGAGGCCAACGACAAGTGCCACGCCGCCACTTGGGATCCGGGCTTCAGGGCGGGCAACAAGAATGTCAACTGCTTCATATACGGGAAGGACTATGGGGACACGTCTGAGAAGGGATTCACGTCAGTGGTGTGTAGGTCGGCAGGCTACTTCTACATAACCAGCGAGCTCAATGGAAAGGTCGTCACCGTCGACCGAGGCACCTTGGAGCCGACCATGAACTCGAAGCACGGCGGCGACAATCAGCTGTGGAACTGGGAGGGAGAGACACTCGTGTCCAAGTACCTGAGGAGGAGGCTGGAGGTATCAGACGAGCGAGCCAAGGAACACGACGATCGCTTCCGGTGGATCAGGGAGGGCCGGTACCTGGTCACCAAGGTCAACAACGACGTCCTGGACATCGACGGCGCAAATAAGGACGATGGCGCCAAACTGATCTCGTGGAAAAGACACGGGAAGGACAATCAGCGTTGGAAAATTGAGATCATTGCCAAGTAGACGAGGTCCCAGTTGTTGACGGAAGTCATTTGCCCGTGGAGGACCGGGCTAAGGACTTTGCAGTGGCTGCTTCCGGTGCTACGCGAGTGAAATCAGTTATTGAGACGCCAGAAACGAATAAATAACACGTGTGGTGACTGCTTAATTTGCATTCAAATTGCATCGAGTCAGAGGAGCTTGACTTTTCACCGCTTTCGGGTGTTGTTTGGGCGAAGTTCTCCAGCGTTCAAGGCAACTCCTCCCATCCGCAGAAAATTTCGGCCAATTTTCGTTTAGAACTCCAAATCTGCAGATGCAACCAATTCCACCCCTCCTTGGAAGTTATGAACCCCAAGGACTGCATGAGATTAGGGGGTTTGTGCAAATTCCAACGATTCCGGAGACTTTTGAACCCCAAACAAGTGGAAAATCGTCCAGAGACCTGAAGAGAGAGGTGTGTTCCAGATCGTGCTGGGCCACGAATCAACGTTCACTTTAAAGAGGCTGCCTTTTCCTGAGTGCAGCAGCAGAGTGGCCTTTGAGACGTAGGAGCGAGAAACGACCTCAAAAGGCCGCGAGGCTGCAAGTGACTCGAGGAGACGGAGAAAAATGGGTCGCTTCTTCTTAGTAAAGATGATGTTTTCTCCTCAAAATGGCCTTTTCTCGCTCGCTCGTATTTTCGCACCTCCCACCAGCTTTGATCTTTCTCAACGAAACTGGGTGAAAAAAATAGTTCCAGCGTCAAAAGACTAAGTCACAGCATGAAATTCGTTGTTTTTCACAAGCTGTCCAATGAAGGTCGTACTGAGAAGAAAACCCGGTATTTTTGTGTTGGTGGAAAAAAAGGACTAAAAATGTGGTATAGAAGAGCAGCTTTGAACAAAATCTGCTTGGTCTGTGACGAAATCCTTAGTCTCTCGGTACTGAAATGAAGTCGGTTTTTTATGAAACTACCCTCGGTACCCAGCGTTGCTTGGATTTAAGTATCAATCTAACATAGGAACCCAAAGTTGAATGTTCGTGACGCTTTTAAAGGATGTTAATTATGACGACAGATGTTTATTTGATTGTACAGTGAAACCTCGTAAATATAACCGTTTTAGTTCCTTTTCAACGATGTGACTTGAACAAGATGAGGCCTTTTGAAGAGTGAGCCAAAAAAGTGTGACCTTTCTCGCCGTGAAGTCACTGCACACACGAGTCTCCCGACGCCTCGAGTGTCCTTGGGGACAATCCTGGTCAGGTTTCGCAAGCCAACGCGAGTCACCGAGTCATTCAGTTCACAGCTGAGTGTGCACGAGTAAGTGAAAACACTGATAATTTCACAGCTGTGTTGATGTGTCCAGGTCTCTCTAGTGCGCACGCAATAGCGAAAGTGAAGAAGAGGAACAAGACCTCTCTGGAGTGACAGCTGTGATGGCGGACACTCCAGAAGCGATCGTGAACCGCATGGCCATCAAGTGGGCCTCGGTCATGGTGACTGCGGCCCTCATCTTCCTGTTCTTCCAGTGGGGAGTCACAAGTCCCACTGCAAGTTTGGCCGGGAACTTCCACGTCCCAGGCCTCTCGGTGATCCGTCAGTCACCGTACGTACAGTAGGGACCCAACGTCGACGCACATGTTTACCCTCATCGATAATGTATTTTCCATGCAGTTAGTGAAAGAACAGCTTTTACGGTTATGTATCTAATGTCGTATTATGACTGTATCATTCTGGTGTTTCTCCGTCTAGGCAACAAACGGCTTGATGAGAGACGCGTTCTTCCTCTCGCTCTTGTTGCGCCAGGCGATGAACTCGCACAAGATGACCATGAGCGCCATGAAGCAGCCTAAAGAAAAAAAGCCGGGATAGAAGGAAGAAACGCACCGGCGGGATTGTACATAAACACGATCTTTGCCTATGAATAAGATGAAGAAGGATCCCTGCATGTCCGAGACCGTGACGAACGTTGTCCCGCCCTGTCCGCCCCTCGCGGTCGCCGAGCACTCGTCGTCGCGCTCCCAGAACATGAGCTTCCACTTCTCGATCAAACCAGCCTGCAGAATCATCCGAATCCTGGAGGTCAGCGAGGTCAACAAGGCTGAGTCACAATGACCACGTCAAGAGTAAGCGATCCCTCTCACCTCCGATCAAACTTCTCGATCCAGGGGTTGTTCTGCGCGTACGTCAACGCCACCCGTTCCATGAAGAACTCCTCCATGCCGAGCGCGAAGTCGCAGCGTTTAGTGATCTAAACAGCTGCATGCGAGTCGTCGTGTTTGTAGGTCATGTCTGTCTGTTCACCTGATAGTCGTGCTTCATGAAAACGTCGAGCCTGGTCTTCCACTCGATGAGCGCGTGGTCGTAGTTGATGATCTTGTCCTTTACGTCGTCGTCAATCGGAGACGGGTGTCGCTCTGCCATCTCGTAGAGCTTTCGGAACTTGGGCTCCTCGGACTCCTGCAAGAGTCTGGTGTGTCAGAACCCATGTACGTACGTGCACGCACGGTCTGCGCTAGGCAAAGATTTGCACGGACGTCGCACTGAGTCAGTTGCACTGGCAAGGTTGCAGTTTGCAAAAAACTCACTCACCATTAAGTAAGTCTCGATGACGCTGCGTGCGCGGAGAATGACAGCGATAGTGCAGAAGATGGATTCGGGAACTTTGCAACAAGTACCTGTCCTTCAGTAGTCCCCAGCTGAGTCCTTCTTCGACTCCTTTGGTCAGCAGTTCCTCGATGGACTGGATTGGCATCTCGATTTGCGGGAAAGTCAGGAAGGCCACCAGGTTGCCTGAGTACGTTGTCACGGAGACCATGACGAAGAGCCACCAGAAACCCACCACCAACCGACCGCTGTCAGCCTCTGGCATCATGGTGCCACCTAGTGTTATATAGAATGTGATGCAGTCAAATCTCGACTTAACAACGTGGAAAGACAATGTCAGATGTACGTTCGACTGCGTTATTCCTGCAACTTCTGCAACGCGGCCCCGAACACTTACCCTGCTGAAGTACTGCGCCATAGCAGTACCAGACGCAGTTGCCTAAGCTTGCCAAGCCGCCGGGACCGCCCTCGTTCACCTTGTAGTAGTAACTCAAGTTGTGCACGATCCAAAGGATGGGACCAATGCTGACCACGGCGATGGCCAAACACAGCCAAACCTAAAAGTAAGTGTAATACTGCATTAGTTTTGAGTCACATTATAAAAGTGCGCATGCTCTACTGTAGTGGATCATAAACGTAGTGGGCATAATGCAAAGAACGATACTGATCACAGTGCTGTGCATCATACTGTATGATTCATACTGTACGCACCAAAGGAGTGAAGGGATCAATGAAGAGCAAAGCCTTGGACAGTTCCTGGGGTCTCCTGAACATGAAGGTGTAGGGTTGCAAATCGATGGGAGTGGAGAAATTGACCACCTACGGGAAGTATAAGATCAAGATATCATTTCTCCCGAGTCCCTCTGCGAAGCGCTTAAACACTTGCTTGGTTTCGGTCAGCGCTGATAGTGAATGCCGCGGCGCCCATGAAGACCTCCTTGCGTACCATCTGACCGATCATGCCGTTCCACTTCCCGTCGACTTTGATCCCGAAGGCGCCGTCTTCAGGCGGCACCACCACGTACGAGAAGTTGAGCTTGCCCGCCAACTCATCCAGCATGGCGAAGATCAGGCCAGTCGACTCCACCACGTCTCCGCGGGCGTTCATCTTCAAGATGGTCCAAGGCGGATACTAGAAATTGTTGAAAGAATACCTGAGCATACAGAGAGCTCATGAATGCTCAGAATGATCGAGCCTTACGTCCACGGAGGCGACGGTGATGGTCCTGCCCCTGAGACCCCCAGTGACATGAGGAAAAAGGTCGTCGTTCTGATGCAAACCACTAACCCTCCTCCAGTTGCCCACGTTCAGCTGTCTAGCCGTGTCCGTCCCGGTGATCTCGGCGGCCTCGAGCTGCCAGTCCGAGCAGTCTTCGCATCGGCCAGACGTTTTCAACAGTTCTTTGAAGTGCCTGCTCATGGACAGCACCTCCTCCTGTCGGCTGGGCCTGATCAGCTCGTACTCTTCCTGTATCATCTCGGAGTACTTCTCGGTGTCCGACGCGAACTTCTCTTGGGCCACGTCCACGAGGGTGCGCGTGAACTCTTCTATGACACAGAGCGCGCCGCCCTTAACAGCCAATTGTATGATTACAAATAGGCCCGACAGCTTAATCGCATGACATGAGTGATTGATACCTTGCAACTTTCATCGTAAGGTTTGGACGAGTTGTAGACGAAGGCAATGTTGTTGCCGTCCTTGGCCTTTTTCAACATGCTGGCCACGTCGTTTTGAAGGTACTGCGTGTCTGAAATCATGTAGAGCCACTCTGTGTCGATCGTCATCAGCCCCAGGGATGAGACCTGCATGTTGTACACGCTGTTGTCCATGCCGTAAATGCGAAAAGGATGTCACATTATCACCTCGTCAAAGACCGTCTCCACCACATTCTTGGAGACGACCGCAAGGAACTTGTTGCCGAAGTCGTAGGGTCTCATTCCCCCTAGTTTATCTCTGACAGTCTTGCGCTCGAGTTTGTTAGCGTCTCCCAGGTCGATGACGGTGATGGAGGCGGTGGACCTCAGCTCACGCAAGAAGTTGTCAAGACTGGCGCCGCCGACGCTCGAGTCAAACAGGACGACGGCAGTGTCCCAGGCGAGCAGATGCTGCGTGCGCATGTCGATGAACAACTGCTGTAACGTCGTATCATCGGTCACCAGAGGGGCTGTCATTGTGGTAGGCTTCACCGACCTGGCGCATCCGGGACCTGAGGATGCAGTAGTAAGTACGGTAGATGCATCCTTTGAGCCGGTGTGCAGTATAGTGTGAGTCAGAAAAAAGCCACTGTCTGAAGCTGAATTGATCTACTGCACTTTTTTTTAACTCACGCGTTACTTTCCAGAGGGATGAAATAAGGCACGTAAGTAGATCAACAAACCTGTTACCGACATGTGTACCATGTTCTTCTTGGCCACCTTCTTATCGAGCGCGTGGGTCTGCTTGCAGGGGAGGGCCGAGAGAACGACCGTAGTGTCTAATGCGCGAAGAAAGCTTAAAACATCGACGTATGACATGTCTCGGCATGTACAATGCATACCCTTATTCACCACATCTTTGACTCCCTGAAAGGTGAGCTCGAACTTGCCGGCCAGGACGCTGGTGGAGTTGGCATCCTCTATCACAGTGGTGATCAAGTCTGTTGCTTCCTGGACCTGATCCACCAACTTCGGCGACAGAACGACGGCTATGGTCAAGGAGATGAGCGTGACTGCTCGGCGATGTAACAATACTCATACTTAGTTTGACGGACGGTAGAACGATCTGGCCCAGAGTCACCGACGCCAGGAAGAAGACGAGGACGACATGCGTCCACTTGGAGGACATGACTGAGCCTCTGGTCTCTAGCGAATCTCCCACATGATTGGATTGCGAACCTTCAGAACAGTATCCACCTTCACAAAGGTTGGTCTGAATAATTTAGATGCAGGTAGATGAACGGCATGAAATGGATCTTGGCACACGGGAAAGGTTCATGTCCTTCCTGCGGTATATCTGACATTTGCAGTCGCAAACGCGATCATCTCTGCAGCAATCAATAGAGCAAGCGAAATGGTGACTAATCCAATCACGCAGTCAAGGGAACACCACCTAGGACCAGCGCGAGCACGTACGGATCAAGCCCAACACATTGGAATCGACAGGTTTTTTTTGTTCCTTAGTACCGTGTATAAGAATGATTATAATGCGACTTCACCACGATCACTCGAAGCATCTCGATCCTCGCGATTCCAGAACAGGAAGAGCTTGGCGAGAGATACGACGAGACCTTTATTGAGGAAACGACTCTCGGCAGCAGAACTCACTTCTTGCCTTTGCCTTTCTTAGCCATGGCGGCCTTTCTCTTTGCCATGGGGTCCGCCGCTGGCTTCTTACCAGCCTTCTTGTCGAAGGCGGCTTGCTTGGCCCTGAGCTTTCGCTGAGCGAAAAGTTCCGCGTTCTTCTTCTGAACTCCAGCATAAGGATTAAGCTTCAGCAAGGTACTAATGTTCTTCAACGGGTTCGTCTTGATGACGGCGCGGTTCACTTTCTTGTTGGGCGCGCGTAGCACCTTGCGGATCTCCTCGCTCTTTAGCAACTTGGACAGGTCGGTGTTGGCCATCTTGGGCTGCGGGAGGTTCCAACTCTTCTTCTCGGAGGAAGGCTTGCGCCAGGTGCCGTAGATGCCGTCAAGGCGCTTAAAAGCTGACTCGGCCCTGGAAGAGGATACGTCTTGAACAACCTTCAAGAGAAGCAGTTATGCTCAGAAATATTACCAGATGATAAAGCGTCCAACGTGGCCTCCTGGAGCCAGCTTCAGAAGGTTGAGGCAATCCACCGAGATGGTGTCCACGCCGGGGATGTTGCGGAAGGCCCGGGTAAGACCCTGAAGGTATTAGGAAAAAAGAACATATACTTACACGTTCATTTGCTTTAACAAAACGTGGCGCAACCGTTTATTAAAGAATTCTTAGAAGAAAGTAAAACAATCTTAGCTCACCTGATCCTTGTCGTATACAACAAGGGGTCCCAGCTTCTGGATACGGCGGCGATTTCTCATCTTTCCTTTGCCGGCCCTCATCCTCTTGGACTTGTACACCTACGAGACGATCAAAGAGTAAGAACTGCGAAGTCCAAGTGAAACACTTGATCGTACCTGTTCAATGTCAGTCCACGCCTTGATCCTCTTCAGGAAGATCATGGCTTCCTTGGTCTTCTTGTATTCCTGCACCTTATCGGACACAACCAGAGGAACCTCCGGGATGTTCTGGACCTGGTGACCTGAAATGAAGTGCATTTCCTAATAAAGCTACTGTATACAGACCATTAACAAAGATTCTCCTCAAACTTATTGTCAGGACTTCAAATAATCACAAAGTTCATAAACACGGACCGAAGTAACGCTCATCATCGACGCAATCAACTTCACTCTAACACTGAGCTAAAATCTCACCCTTGGCCATGACGAGGGCGGGCACGCCAGAGGCGGCGATGGCGGAGCAGATAGCGTAGCGCTTCTGGGCAACGTTGACCTTGCGGTGCCACCTACGCCAGGTCTTGGTGGGAGCGAACATGTGACCCCCGCGACACATGTTGCCGAAGGCACCCTGGCCGCTGCGGTGGGTGCCGCCACCTCGGACACGAGGGATACGAGCGACGGCTCGTCCGGTGCCCCATGACTCAGCGCTGGTTTGGTGACCTGGAAGAGGTACAACTCTTTACGATGGCTCAACGTAGCGCACTTCTGAAACTACTTGGCAATCTTTCGGACCCTGGTTCTTGAATCCAAGCGGGCAGCGAAAGAACTGCCAATGATGCTATCTAGGCAAAAACCTCGTGCCGACGCACAGGTAAAGTCCGTGTGCGGAGGCGTTACCGCGAAAGGACTATGGAGAGCCCTACCACAACGCCAACCTCCAGTCATCACTCTAGCACCAGTTTAAGGTACGCCGTCAGACACTAGACGACGTCTGGGAGCGGCGTGGACATTAAGGTGCCGGAAATAAAGTAACGGTCTCTGTACTCACCGGAGTCCTGGTTGACGGCGTACGGCTGGCGGTGGTTCTTGGCTACCTCGTGATGGATGAAGGAGACGATGTCCGGCCTGATGGGCGCGCGGTAAACTGCGGGCAGCGCCACGGTGGATCCGGAAGACTCATTCTTCTCGGTGTAAATGCTCACCACCGGGCGAGCGGCGGAGAGGGACTAGACGAAGACGAAAAGGAAGAAGATTACGACTGAGCACACCTTGATCAAGTCGTGGATGGAGCTTGTATCGCTTCATTTATCACGGCCCCACCACGTGAAAGACGTGACCGCTTGAGTAAGAAGGATCTTTTACTCTGGCACGTCTTAAACTACGCTCGCCCAAGTCCAAGTAGGCGACCGCTGTACCAGACCGTGCCCCGGGGGAGCCCGGAGCGTCCCGGGCGAGCCCAGAAGAGTCCCGCCCAGTCACCGCTGCTATCCCCGGCAACCTCAGGATCGTTTCAAACGTGATTTAGTACCCGGACTCACCATTACTGCAAGGACGAGAAGGAGTCACGTCTGGTCTCGATCTCGCCACGAACGGAAAAGGAACGACGGAAGCAGCTGCGAGAAAAAAGTAAACACGACGGTTTACCAAGAGTCCAACGTGGACGCTGTGGCGCTGCCACACCTCACCATGGCCATAGAGATCACAACGGCCACGACACCGGCAGAGTTGTCGCTTTCTTTCTTCAAATAACAGAGAATATAGTCATTTATTTGTCTCTTTCGAGGCCTAAGACTCGCCATGATTAACTCGCCTATCTCCCATGGTAAAGCTATCGTAGACAGCTAAAAAGCAGGAACGCACTTGTGTTTTTAACTACATCTTTAACTGACTCATTCGAGTCTTCATCTAAAAACTGAGAATCGCTTTTCATGATGTCGTCCTTGTCACAAGCATTGTCAACACCGGTCTCGAATGTGAGTGGATGTTGTTGACTTGCAGTGACCAGGAACAGATTCACTTTTGAGGAGTCTACGACGAGAGAAGAGCCAACGAAGTAAAAGCAATTATTTAGCGTCACACTGCAGTGCTAAAACAGTGTCTGTTATTTTTTATGAAAATATTGTATTTCATGACTCAAATTTAATGTTATATATTGAACAAAGCATCATGTTGTACCTATGATGACTTGATGCAATTGTTCCATGGACTTCCTTGGCCCTATTTCTGCTTCTTCCGCTTTCAGCTGCTGCTCCTCTTCCTTTTCGCTTGGACTTTTCCGAGGATTCGTAAGGGTACGAGAGTCGGAGAAGGTGAGAATGGCTTAGCACGTCTTTGAGGGGGGCTCCGACGTCCCCGAGAGCTCCGTGAGGTTGTAGAGCGTAGACGAGCCGTAGCTGTGGGGGTTGTAAACGCAAGGGGGTTGTGGCGCATTGGCCGCAAAGTCTTCAGTCTGCAGGTAGAGGAGTCTAACTCGTGTTTAATTGTGTCCTCCTTCAGGCCCTTCACCATGCCGGCCAAACGCAATCAGATGGTGCCCAATGCGCACTTCCACAAGGATTGGCAGCGCTACGTGAAGACCTGGTTCAAGCAGCCGGCCCGCAAGGACCGGCGCCATCGCACCCGCGTGGCCAAGGCCGCCAGAGTGGCGCCGCGCCCCGTCAAGACTCTTCGTCCTGTGGTGCGCTGCCCCACCTTCAAATACAACGTCAAGTCGCGCACCGGCCGCGGGTTCACTCTCGAGGAAATCCGCGCCGCCGGTCTGAGCAAGAACTACGCGCAAACCATCGGGATCAGCGTGGATCCCAGGAGGAGGAACAAGTCCGTCGAGTCGCTGCAGCTCAACACGCAGAGGCTCAAGGAGTACGTCAGCAAGCTGATCCTGTTCCCGCTTGATCCCAAGAAGCCCAGAAAGGGAGACTCCTCTCCAGAGGACCTGAAGAAGGCGCAACAGCTGCTCGGCGAGGTGATGCCGGTGAAGACGCCGCAGAAGAGACAGCGTGCTTTGGAGCTCACCGACGACCTAAAGAACTTCAAGGCGTTCCAGACCATCCGCCAGGCGAGAGCTTTCGCCAGGCTGGTGGGAATCCGCGCGAAGAAGGCAAAGGAGGCAGAGGCGGACGACCTTTCCAAGCCGGGAAAGAAGTAAGCAGGGCCAGCGGGAAGGAGAAAATAAAGCGATATGTTCACTACACAACCCACACTTCTCCCGTGTTCAATACCATGTTAACAATATCGGTAGGAGCACCTTTAACAAGTAGGTCGAGTAGTCGACGAAACAGTGTAACGACAGACAGTTCAGGGTCACTGATAAGTTCCACGTCTAGTTCCAAGTTGGAAGAATCCTCGTTCTTACCGTCCGATTTCGGTCACGGGCAGGCAGTGCTGCCGCTTGCCTTCCTGGGCTGGGTGATCCTGGTCAATGACACCCATGTTGTGCACCATAGAGAGGCCGTTATATTAAACCACGCGCCGTATTAAAACAAGCGATCATGCTGAAGCCAGCACTTGGAGATACTTCGGCAGAGAGAACGTTCGTGTCCACCTCGCTCACGCTACCAGGAGTCATGGCCGTGCTAAGCTTTTAGCGATACACGTACGTTTTCACACACAAACTCGCCCGTGGAGTCGTTCTCGTCGTGGTACGACTAGGTGCGCCAGGACATCTGGCTTGCAAGACATGTAGGACGTACGGGCTTCAGCCAGTGCATGTCTAGCACGTGTCGTACACACCGCAACACCGACACGCACGTGCGTGTGCTGCATGACCACGTATCATAATGTCGACGAGGGGATTGAAAGTGACAACTCTGAAAGCGCTGTCCTGTTTGGTCTAGTCAACAGGCAACACACGGTACACAAACAAAGTTCAATGGAGTCCGCATGACCGAGTGAAGCCTCTTTACGTTGACCATGGAGTTGCATAGCTGGTCGGGAGACTTCGGCCTGCCCACGTGGCACCAGAAGTGTCTGGCAATGCAGACCTACGCCAAGTTCACCGGCGCGCCGGTGACGATCGTGCCCAGTGACAATCCGTTTTGGACGCCGGACGGTGATCTGCCAGTGTTCTTGCACCAGGGACAAACGATCACGGAGTTTTCGGCCATGGTCTCTTACCTCGAGACAGTTTGCCGCTTCAGTACTGACGTGGCACTCTCTCCGCGCCAGCGCGCCGAGGCCACCGCATTCAAGAAGATGCTGGAGCAGCAGCTCGAGCCGGCTCTGGCGTTGCATTTCTGGCTGGACGCCCGCAACTGCATCGATCTCACTCGACCCTGGTACGCCAAACGCCTGGGGTTCCCGCTCGCCTTCGTGTACCCGCGCCGCTACCTGGAGCACGCCACTGCTCTTGTGGGTCAGGCTCACTCTGGTGCCTCAGCGTTCGACAACGACATGGACTTCGCCGTGACAGAACGTGCAATCGTCCGAACTGCTGAGGACTGCCTTCGCTGCTTGTCCCAGCGACTCGGTGATCAGCAATTCATGTTTGGAAAGAGCCCGTCCAGTTTGGACGCGGTCGTGTTCTCTTTTTTGGCGCCCTTGCTGAAAGTGCCTGTGACCAGCACGGCCGTGCAGGACTTGGTCAAGAGCTTTCCCAGCCTCACTTCCTACGTCTCGCATATCTTGTCTGCATACTTCCCAAGGCTCAACAATGACAACAACGCCAAGGAGGAGAACAACGGCAATCAAAAGAAAGACAAAAGTGACCCAGAAGATAATTCCGGGGGCCTGGCCGTGTCTTGGACCAACAACGTCGCGGCTGCGACGGTGGCCATTGTGTGCATGGGCGGATACGCCTACGTGACCGGACTCGCCGGTGCAATCAGTTTCGGCAGGCTGTTAAGAAATACATAGTAGATGGATAGTGGAAGACAGAACAAACGGGCTAACCTCGGAAAGTTCTCTCAAGCTGCCTCGGGCAGCCTCTAACTTAGGATTTTGTCAGGTTTCTCTGCACGGACACCACATGCATGCTCGAAAGGGTGGCAAAGAGCAAGAACATAGAAGATTCTTGTTTCTTCTGTGTTTGCATTGGTTATTTACAATGTCACTCACGTACAGGTAAGAGAGTACAGTGTTCACTTGATAGGTCTCAGACCAAGGTGATCAGGGTGCCAGCTTGACCCTGAAACAAAGGAGTGGCAAAAGAATTGCTAGCAGCTTGTGTCCATCAGAGGAAAGTTGCGGAAGATCCGAAATTCCTCGTTCTCAAGTTCGGAGAAGTCAGAAGCAGCAAGAATAAGTTGGCTGTCATGACGGGAAGAAGGACTCTGGTCGGCCGCGTCTGCTGATAGAGAAGACCGCAGAAGACACTGCGTAACCCAAGTACTTAAGCACGTGGACGTCCTCGTAGGAAATTCATCGAACTATCTGGACTTTTAGCTGATAGACTCAATTGCAGCACCATTACTCATCTGTTTAATGGCCTAAAGGCCGGTTGGTGTGCTATTGATGTTGAGCACCTTGAACATGTTCACAGCATCGCTGCAAAGGCAGCGTTACCAAGTGTGAAAGTGTTGTCTTCCGCGTGCATGTGCACGTAACGAGCCATTCATTTTCCATATATATCTGCTTCTTGCTCTTTGTTCCCGTCTGCTCGTATAACAGTGCATGTATTAATTGTATAATTTTGCCACCCTTTCGAGCATGCATGTAGTGTCCGTGCGGAGAACAGAAAGAAAAGTCTGCTTCAGAGGTTGATCCTTGAACCTTGTGTTTGCGAAGTTGACCCACTTGTTTTGTCTGTGACCTCGTACAGTGCTGTGTTCCACGTTGGTGAAGGTGTCCTTTTTTTCCCCCGCAGGACTTCTTCTGCTTCTCCTCCTCCTCCTTCCTCCTTCTTCATGGCGATTTCTGTCACGAAGCACGCCAGAAACGCCAGAATCTTGTACAAGACGTGCCTCCGACTTCACCGGGGACTTCCTCTAGAAATGCAGGCCATTGGAGACGCGTACGTGAGAGACGAGTTCAAACGGCACAAAGACGTGGATGAGGCTCAGCGGATCGTCTTCATGGAAGCCTGGACGGTGCGCCCAAGAAGCTCTCTCTCTCTCTGCGTTTGGTTGCATAATGAATCCTTGACTGCTAACCCTTTCACTTGTAGATGTACGCGCTGAAGCTCTCCGAGCAGTTGGGTCCTCGAAACATGAACCAGCGCTTCGGCCACCACCTAGGTGACTACGACAGCTTCTCCGACGACCAACTGTGCCAGCTGTACGAGCTTTACAAGGAGGCCTCGAAGAAACACGAGTGAACAACACCTCTGAACGCACAATGAATAGCATCTCATTCATCATTTTCTCCTCCAGCAAGGAGACTGACAAGTCCATGATGGAAAAAGAAAAAGCAGCAAATCACGATGTTTTACTTGTACTACTTCATGTCTCGCCACACGTGTGGCCGTGATCCTCTGCCATGATTAGCCGCGATTGTGATGGAACGCGCTTCTCCTGACAAAGGACGCTATCGACGCTCCCTTTCTTCTCCCCGTTGATGAGGCGTGCGTTCCTGCACACGGTGATAACGTGGCGAAGTCTGTGCATTTGGTGCCAAAAAGAACTCTCAACGAAATGTTGAAGTCTCGCTCAAAGAGCGAGTAGCAGAGGCTGTCGTTGCAAACTTTTTAACTCTTAGGTTGACTGGACAGTTTTAGAAAGTTTGTTCCCTGTTAGAAAGTTTGTTTTGGCTCAAAAGCTCCCCGACTCAATTTATGGGCACGCGTCGCTTTTGGTGCAGATGGATGATGGTTGCTGCTGCGTGGCTACGGCGTCGGCGGGCAACTTACGCAAAGCATCTGCTGCGATGCCATCTAGCACAACAGGCACGCGCACGCACTCAATCTGGCCGAGGCAGGCGGAGAGAACCTTGGCGTCCCTATTGATGTTCGCTACCCATTCGTTTGGCCCTCCTCCAGTCACGGCGGGAGAGGGGGTGAATGGGATTGCTACTTGCAGGGGGGAGAGAAGCGACTTTCTACACCATGTTTTAGTCCTGCAGGAAGCGCTTCAACAGCAGGAAGTCTGTGAGAGGTAGACGAGGTCTGTTACACTTGTACATATGTTTGGTAGAACCCATGCATATGTGATAAGTGATTGCGAGTGCATGCGTAGGTGCACGTCTAATCATAGCGTCTTTACAGATGTATGATTAGTAGCGCTTACCAAGTCTCTAACCGAGCTCAATGGCTGTGATGACGACTCCACCTCACAACGTATCAAGATGAACGTCTCGACACTTCTTGTTGGCTTTCTTGTACCAATACTAGTCCAAGCTATCTCCAGGGTCTCGCCCAAACCGTGAGTGATTTTCTTGTCTCTTGTGACTTGCATGACAACTTTATGGTCTGTTTCAGCACCTATGTCATTCATGCGGACAAAGTTATTCATCCTGGCCAAAACTTCACGGCCTTAGTGACTTTGCTGCAGAGTTCCACGCAGTACGGTGCGGAGTTCTCGCCCACCATCTCCGTGAGGTTGACGATCAAGAACGAACAAGAGACTATAGTCACTGAACAGCGAGAATGTCCCAAGGGTCTCACCACAAGCTTCCAAGTGCAGGTACGTAGGTCCAGTTTGTGCACAACTAACCAGCTGCTACGACGGACAACTCTCCCCCCCCCCCCCCAAGGTCCCTGCAAGCCTGACCTATTATGGCTATCACCATCGAGATGGTCTCCTCGTGGTTGAGGGTGCCGACTACGGCCAAAACTTCGGGGACCTCTTCAAACACCAGGCGGAAGTCAAGATCGTGCCCCCGTCCCAAAAGACCATCGAAATCGCTACCAGCAAGGATTCCTACCAGGTGGAAGAGGAAGGTAAGAGTGGCGAGGATAAATTAGGACCCTTTTTGTACTCACCAATGTTCTCGGTTTTTTGTAGTGCGTCTACGATGCCTGGTCCTGGACTCCAGGATGACTCCTTGGGAGGGATTTGTCACGATCTCGCTGCTCAATCCCGAGGGCAACCAGGTTCAGCGCTGGCCGCGCAAACGTCTCCAATTTGGCGTCTGCGAGGTCTCGTTCCGGCTAGAGTCCAGCTCACGACCGGGAAACTGGACCGTGGTCGCGGACTCCGACTTTGTCACGGCCACCACGTCGTTCTCTGTGGAGGAATGTCGAGCGGGGACTTTCGAGGTTGCTCTCGAGCTCGACAGAGCTTTCACCAAGACAGACGACATCGAGGGCACCGTCAAAGTGTGGCACACCAAAACCAAGGCAGGCATCGGCGGTCAGCTCTTTATCAGCGGCGAGGTTGACCAAACCATTCTCTACTCGCCAAAGACGCCGATTAAGTGCCTGGACGCCGTGCATAGGTTGATGGAAGAGGAGGGGACGGACAAGTGGTCCATGCACGACAAGATCGCAGTCAGTATCTCGATGCGCTTAAATAATACATATTACGTGGAAGGGAAGAGAGTAGCACTAATCCTTGACGTTGTCACAGGCTAAGGGACTGTTTGCATTCCGCTTGTCCATACCTCACCTGTGCGCCAGTGGTTCCTGGTCCGAGGTCTGCTCTGTCTGCTCAGATGTCCCACTCCTCATCAAAGCCGTGGTCACCAGCGACCAAAACGGCGAGTCGGTGTCAAATACTAAGGCAGTCACCATCTTTGGGAGGACGGTGGACCTCGGCATGACGTTGCCCACCACGGCCATCAGCAAACACTTTACCTATGAAATAGGGGTAAGCTGAGAGACGGCCTCCCACGCTGACGGACCCAGGGTCACGAGAGAATCATATTATCAATTACAGATTTTTGCAAGGCCTCTGACTGGACAGAGTCTAAGGATGTCCACGCTGGAAGACAGTGAGCTCTCGATCACCTACTCCATGTTGTGCAAAGAAGGCACGGTGGTGGAGGACAAGGCCTTAGAGGCCGTCTATAAAGGCTTCAACGGGAGGAGCCACCGGTGGCGAGTTCGTTTGAATATCCAACATGATGAAGCCCAGAACATGAGCAATGATTGTCAACGCATGCGGATGACGGCCAAGATGATTATCGCCGGGCACCACCAGCCTACAGTTGAAGAAACTACAGTAGAACTTCCTGTGCAGATGAGTGACGCGGACGACGCCCTGATGCTCGAGATTTCTTCCAAAGATATTGAGGTAAGCAATCACCAATAAAGTCTTGCTGTTCACACACGAATGATGGCTTCTTTTACAGATCGGCGATAACATCATCTTCCACAGCAGGAGCAGCTCAAGCATCGAGGAGCTCCATTTTCTGTTAGTGTCAGGGAGCCGCATTTTGTCGCATCGACATCTCAGTCCCGTGCAATCTCGCCTCCTCACCTTCCACGTGCCGGCCACGGAGGAGATGTTCCCGGGTGCGCGGGCCATCATCTGGACCACCACAGCCAAGGGCAAAATGCTCTGGGCAGTGTGCGATATTTCAGTAGCCAGAAGAGTCGACTCGGTGAGTAAGAGTGTAGGTCAGTGACGTGCGTGACCAGCGCTGTGATCATGGCATTCCTTTTGAAGGGAGAGCTCCTGGTGACCGAAGTGTCCGACAACTACCTCACCGTTCGTCCACGGAAGCAGAGAGACGAGGACGTGATTCTGTTGCCGGGGTTCTGGTCGGCGGGTGAGCCACTTGGCCAGCGACAACGACTGAACTTGGACTTCATCCGCTTCACGGACGCCAGGGTGAAGCAGCTGGTGTTCGTCGAGTCGCCAAAAGGAAGCCACCCTATTTCTAGTCAGCGACCCTATTCCAGCCACGAGCCGGACTTTGAGTCTGTGATCTTGAGAAATGCGACCAAGGTCATGTTCAACGGCGAGTTGAAACCAAACACGCGGATCTCGTTCACTGGCATTGCCAGGACAGGTACCAAAGTCCCCTTCGACTATATTTACGCCACGCTTCATCACTTATTTCTTTATTATACTTGAATAATATACCGTATTCAGTTATACACTTTACAACATCGCGCTTCAGGAATCGCGATGTCCTCATCAGTACGGGTGCCAACACTTCAGGGACTGCAGTTGAGAGCCTTCTTGCCCGAGTTCTCCAGGGTCAACGAGCACGTCATGCTGCAAATCATCACCCAAAGTCACCTGCTTGAAGATCGAGACTTAACTCTAGTCATTCGGAAGACTAAGATGTACTCATTTTTGGACCGACAAGGCCAAGAGGTTAGTGAGCAACATCCTTGCACAAATATAATTTATACAACGTCCTCCTGTGTTACAGACACAAGAAGAAGAAAGAGAAATATATAGCTGGATGCCAGCTAAAGGCTCCAAGAACGTCTACGTCCCCCTGAAAGTTAAAGAAGTTGGCGATTTGGTCGTGATCATCAAGTGCGGCGACTCCTTCATCAATGCAACCACTAAGATAATCGAGCGAGAGTCCGTCATTTCGAACTCTACTGTGATAAACATGGAGGGCAGGAATTACATAAGGAAAGAGCTGATGCTGGCGCTCACCAGCGTTGAGGGCAAGGAGAACACAGTCGTAAGCGTTTTCAAGCGCAGACCCGTCCCACTATTCTTTGAGGATCAATGGGAGGAGGAGGCAGCCAACGAGGTATTTGAACGCAAAGTAGAAAAAAGCGACCTAAATCATGATGTCCGCTTGACCTTTATCGCAGGTGACCGGGTTGTCCGCCGCGCTGCTGATTCGGGGACTGCTCCTGAGAAGGCGCCACTCCAACGGCGTAGGGAGCATCCCGACTCAAGGGACTTCAGCCACTCTCAAGAGGTTGCTTCGTGTAGTCATAGCTCACACCAGGAAGGACGGGGCTGTGTGCTTCTCCGCTAGATCAAGGCAAGCCACCATGACCAAGTGACGGAGGTCATAGTCTGGCCTCGTCCTCCCCGCAGACATATAGCATTGCATTTAGCGTGACTTGGATTTTTAGCTCGTTGCTGGACACCGACCCAGAGCTTACCTCCTTTTCTGCAGGTATCCGTCCCTCTGGCTAACGAGCTCAGTCTTGAGGTCGCTGGTGCTGTTCCCCGCCGTGGACCACCGCCTGTTGAATCGCTCTCTGACCTGGCTGTTGGCGCATCAGAGTGCCACAGATGGCTCCTTTCAAGAGTCGTACCTCTTCGGCGGACGCAGGGACGGACACGTGCCGGTGGAGTTCCAGAAAGTGTCGCTTACCGCTCACATCGTCTTGTCCTTGGAGGAGTTTGTCGGCCGACGGGCAAGTATTATGGAGTTGACGTCCTCACTTATCTCTTCTTTACTCTTGCATCTCTCTCTGCAGATGTACCAATCTGTCGACTGCTCCCGCGCAGTCCGACAAGCCTGTGCGTACCTCTCCAGCCAGCTGCCGTCGCTGCACCACTTGTCCACCACTTCCTCCTCGCATTCTTCTTCAGAATCCGCACTGCGCCTCTCTTTAGTCGTCAGGGCCCTGCAGGTGGGGAGCAGGCTCAAGTTGGCGCCGGCGAACGCCGCTGAGACCGCGTTCGAGATCTTGGCTCGCCAACAGTTGGAGAAAGGTGAATTCGTATTCTGGGGCGACGGCGGCTGCGACCCGCTGTCCCTGCGAGCAACGGCGCTCGCACTTCTGGTCTACTTGGACCGCGGGGAGCGAATCAGTACTGACCGCGTGGCGTCGTGGGTGTCTGAGAAGTCTTTCGCTGCAGCAGCCGCGGCGCCCAACGAGGGTCTCTGCGCCATAGTGGATGCTTGGGAGGCGCTACTTGACTGGGACCGGCGCAAGGGAGGGGAGGAGGCCGCGACCGCCCCCACGACAGTGCGCATCCTCTGTGGGGACTCAGTTGAGCGAGGTACGGGTTCGTGACTGCGATGATTTGAGTAAATGAGACGATTTATCGGTCTTTTCAGAGTTACATCCCACCCAGAGAGGAAACTCATTCGTTGTATCTCGAAGCTGCAGAAGGAAAAGCTTGACCGTGGAAGCCACTGGCAGCGGTGGGAGATCCGGTGCCATCGTGCTGGTGCGACGTGCCACGCACAAGAGGGGGGGCACCGGTTACGCCAGTAATGCGACCTCGACCTCCCCGCTCAAGCTCGCCGCCAACCTCGTCGCCATGGATAATAACGCCCTGAATCTCACCGTGTGCATCAGGCAAGTCTTTCACCGCGTCAAATAAGTCTAAATTTCTACCAATCGAAGTCCAACGTCTTTCTTACATAACTTTTGAATTTTAACTTTCAGCTGGCGTTGCAAAAGCGAGGCCGAGCGCATATCCGGGCCCGTCCTGACCGAGTTCGACATTCCCTCCGGATATCAGATCGACAGGAACTACCTGAACGGCCTTTGGCGCGGCGGCCGCGAGGTCATCACCAGGACCGGGAACGCTGCTGTACTATTTCCCACAGTAAGACATGAATGACATTATCAGTAGTGGAAGAGAAGATTCATTGTTTGTTCTCTTAGATAAGTAAGGACGCCAGCTGTTTGGAGATCGTGCTGAGATTCAGCCACCCGGTCTTTGGCATCCAAGAACCGCTTCTGATCACCACTCACGATGTCTTTTCACCAGGTATGTCCAATACTGTATCAGTGACCATGCATCCCTACGGTGAAGTATCCGTGACAATGAATCCCCATAGTCTCGTGCCAAAGCCCATTCTATAGAGTTTAGTACCAATGACAGGATGTAATCCCTCAAATCAAGTACTGCAAAGTGACCTGACAATCACTTAAATCAGGCACTACGTAGTGACAGAATGAATTCCTAAAATCACGCCTTCAACCAGAATTGGGTGTTGGACAGTGTGATCTTAAATCCCCCTCGTATCGTTGCCAAAATGGGATTTGAATCTAATTCGCATCCCAAGATTTGGATCACATAAACTAAATCTTGCTTCTGAGAATCAAAGTTTAGGCTTCCGTCGGTTGAAAAGCTCTATGACGAGCAGCTGGACCTAAGGGCAAAATCACCACTCGCACAAACTCAATACAAACGTTTATTGCCCTGGAATTCCATTGAACTCGAATCATTGACTGTCATCATGAATTTAAGTAGCGACTACCTAACCCTTTTCCCATCCAATTCATTCCCAACTGCCGTAGATAATGGATAGTGGAGATGTTTTCCTGAAACCTCTCACAAGTCTTTTTCTTTTCTTCTTCTAGACGTCCGAGGAGAAATCTCCGTTGGAATTCCACTAAAGACTTCCAAAGATTGGCCCGAGTTGGAGACCACAAGTGGATGCATTAGTAGTAGCTTTAGGAGTGGTAAAATGCTGCTAATCGCCCTCTGTCTTGCCCATTATCTCACCAGAGACTAGTCTTGTAAACGTGAACCTCCGTGATATCTACAACACCACGATGCTGTTTTAGCTAAATATGAGACCCTGTTGTTTTATGCGTATCTTTATCTGAGCTGCCGCCATTATTGGGGTCGCGGTGAAACATTAGACGTGCCATTGTTTCTTGATGGCTTCATCATTGGCGTAATTGACTACCATAAATAACGCCATAACTCCTTCTTGAGCGAACACTGGATCCTTTAAAGAAAGTGATATGTATCGTTGGGGGGCCTAAAAAAGGCAGGTGTTTCTATATCTTTTTTTGCAATCTCTCCCCGGACTGTTTTCTACTTGCTTATGCACACCGTGTAAGACGTCTTCGTCGTCCTCCTCTACCCGCCGACGTCGACGTCCCGGCCGGATCAGACGCCCACACGATTGCCCCTTGAAAACAGATAAATGTGCTCACATGCCAAGAAAAATTAAGGGAGTTGGTCAGATTAGCATTCTTGAAAAGGGAGGTAGCTCGACCGCCTTGCTTTAATCGCGACTGGAGCCCAACCTACTCAGTGCCATGGTGTCATTGCCACGAACTGTATTGCATTGCACTGAAGTGCATTCTCGTGCACGGTACTGCACTGAACTGAACTGCACTAGGCTGTACTTCATTGGGCTATACTGCACTAGGCTGTACTGCATTGGGCTATACTGCACTGCACTGAACTGCAACGTATTGAACCGCAATGTACTGAACTGTAGTGTTATGAACTGTAATGTACTGAACTGCAATGTACTGAACTGCAATGTACTGAACTGTAGTGTTATGAACTGCAATGTGCTGAACTGCAATGTACTGAACTGCCAGGGGCATTTTGTCCCACTGTACGACAGGACAAACAGCTGGGGAATCCGGAGCTTCTGCTCGATGACTCATTCTTCTCAATATGGGCGGTCTCGAAGCCTCCATCA
>JAAUXU010178468.1_pt1 | contig 29456 bp, 22 predicted proteins | sample 7278151 | NCBI WGS metagenome assembly JAAUXU01 (sample SAMN14350113, study PRJNA611818) | marine sediment metagenome | isolation source: surface marine sediment (1.8m) | place: French Polynesia: Moorea | collected 2018-08
CCAAAAAAAGTTTTTTGGTAAAAATATCCTAAATAAGTTTTTTTGGGACAAAAACGACAAATTAAGTGAAAACTTAAGTTTTTAAGTTTTCACTTAAGAATCCTCACCCTAGTTATCACTCGCTACCTGGCAGCAGCCCAAGCTTATAAAACTTTCTTTGTGCTTTTTTTGCGTACACAAGAATAAAATATCGGCGAAAAAACCTATGTCGCTCATGTCACTGAGTTGGCCTATCAAGTCCATTCGTGTGATAAGGTGAGAAATTGGTTGAGCTGCTTTAAAGCCACTACCGGTGATGTGACTTCCACAGGTAAAGAAAATGCATCGACGTCGACAGTCGGGAGGGACGTCTCGACCTCGACCTCGGTCCCCTAAGCGACCTGGACTGCAAGATTCGCGACTGAGGACGACGCTGAGAACGACGATCCGCACAATCAAATTTCAAGCTGAATGTCATATACATAGAGTGAGAGAGGAAAGACTTCGCTGCCTCCACTGATTTTTCATTGCATGAATTGCAGTGCAGTGAAATCTGGCTGTCGAGATTCGTCCACACCTGCACCAGTAGCTCCTCCAGACTGAGAGGACTTGTGCAGATTGGTGTCCTCAGCAGCAAATGTAGCTGTCAAGATCGTCGTCCGTATCGTCGACGTCGATTCGTTTTGTCTACTTGTAGAAGTGTCACCTTCTTGCTCTCTTTTTGTAGCGTCACAAAAGCCTCGACCCAGACATGGGGCTTTGTGTGCTTGCGCATGGTTCCAGTAGGAAGGGGAAAGTGAATCCCCTGGAAATGGCGGGCCTGGGAGGCAGGATTGCCCCATGAAAATTTTGGGCAATTTCATCAACTTTTTCCCCCTGATAAAGCCAAATTTTAATCCTCTTTGAGCACTCAAGTACTAAAATGGGCAGTCTTGACGTTGGACCTCTGCACTCAACATTGTGCCCAAGTACCACATCTACACGTTCCACATCAAAATAGGAGTATGTTTCAGATAATGTTTGAGGTGATTTCACGCTCGACGCAATTACTTTCGGCGAGGACTGTACAGTGCGCACGTAATAACATACACACTCACCTGTGTACATTTCACAAGCAGCACTCTGTGAAAACACGCATATCAGTTTGGACGCCCGCGCACAGGTTGTCGAAGGAAAAGGGGTAAATTGATATGCATATCCCTAGACCTTGTGCAGCAAGACCTCCGTCCCTATGTGCTTTCGAGAAAGGATAAAGGCCAAAAGGTCAGCTTTTTAGTCAGGTTACGTACCTTTCCCGCTGTTAACGAAGGGATAAGCCACCGTGAGTCCTAAACGTCGCAATTGGAGTCACCGCGGCCCAGATGTATTGAGAGAGAGAGAGAGAAGGAGAAGACCGCTGTGTACGTTACGAACACCCAGTGAAAGTGAAAGCCATTGAGAAATGCGGCAATCCCCTGATAAAGCCTTAAAATTCCAGCCTTGGGTCACGTCCTCCGTGCATACTCACATGCTACGGAGCTACGGGCCTTGTGAGGAGAATAATATCATGGTACGAAGGATTCACTACAGATAACGGAGAAGTATTACACATGCTGAAGGTACGTTGTCGGGCCGTAACGAGCGCCGTGGTGTTCATCTTCCCGAAGTCTGCCAGAGCAGGACTACTTTCTGTAGGTACGTACGTACCATCTCCGTACAGCGAAGGAACAGGAGCAACGAAACGTTTGAGCATCTCATTCTCCACTAACCAGTCCTCCTAAAATCGGGACTCAAAAGGCCTGATTTACATATTAGGAATATATGTGCTTCTCCTTGTGGTTCTTGACTTAGACTCAATATTAAGGGACCTGCTTCAAAGGTGGGGATTTCTTTAGTCATTGAGACTTCAGAGACACTCAAGAATAACATTATTTTCTTTTCTCAACAACACAACCAGGTCTTTCTCGTCCTCCTGGTCATCATTCATTGGAATGTCACAAATTGTGAAGGATGTGACTGTCCTTTCTTATCCGTATTCCTCGTTTGGTCTAGAAAGCCAAATATGTTCTGTGATCTGCGGTCATAAAATTTCAAGCCCCAGGCGGCATTTAGAAAGTCGAGCCATTACCCCCTAGAATGCGTCCTTCCTCTGTCTGGTCGTTCTGGACGTTGAACTGCACTTTACCCTCAATACTGAAGTGGTAGAAGTGCGATGAAAGCTGCGCAAACAAGGCATAATTCTGGTTTATCGAGCAATCGGACGTGATGGCGATTGCTTGGACAAAAAATGGGATCTCCACAACATCGGACGGACAAAGTCCGGCCTACTTTCAAGATCTGGCTACGGCACTGCTCGTAATGTGCAGGGATGCCACAGTTGTTACTGAGTGGCAGGGCCAAGATAACTTCAAGTGACCATGTACATAAGCCCTTTATGGGTTGTTTGGATGCATCGGAAGGGGACACTTATTTACTGCCTTTTATGTGAGCTTTGGAATTTGTAGCAACGGCTGCTATTGCAACTCATGAGCAGAGCGACACCGGAGGAGAAGACGTTAGATCGAATGTTCGGAATTACGACCAGCTTAGTTGCTTTTTTCCAAGGCTTCAGTTTTAAGCATTGCAATTAACCCAAGGGTGTCACACAATGAAAAAAAATCAATTTTCCTCCTCCTCCCCCCGACTCCCCACCCAAAAAAAGAAAAAAAATGCATTCCACCCAAAATTGCATTTATCCCAAGTACAACCGACTGTGAGTTCGTACATGCAGGCAGAGAGGGAGAAAACTACTGATTGCTATCACTGTCGAACCATGTACAGAAGAGAAGTTTCCAAATAAGCCTGCAGACACACGGCAGACCCCTTTTTTCTCCAAGCTCTCAAGGTCCAGTGGACGAAAAGGACGTAGCTGCTATTCTTAGATCTCCATGCATGATGTTGATACGTAGACGATTTGCAAGTGGAGACTCGTCGCTCACTTTGCTCCCAGTTGTCGGCGTCTCGAACTTCTGCATTGTTTTCGTTCTCTTTGGTTTCCGACTGCGAACCAAACTGGCAGTGAGATTGGTTGGTTTGACAACCCATCAGACTGAGCTACGAGTGGCTCTCTCTCTAAACTATGAGTACCCTCTTCAAGGGGTCCTAGAAGTTGATCCACTATGTCTGGGAGGACATCTAAAACTTTAAAGGAAGTTACATCTGTGGAGAGAACAAGAGCGAGGAAAAAACTGATCATTTTCTATGCTCGTTACCAAAAGATATATGTCTTCCTGGTGGTGATAAGAACAACGATAACTTAGGAGGATAGGAAGGAGACATTTTGTTATAGCTGTAGAAAGCTCAAGAAGGAGTTTCAGTCATGATTTAACAAGGGCTCCTTATAACTCTGTCTCATAAAGCAGACTTCCATTGGACTGCGTGTTTGGGTCTTCCTGTCCATTTGAAGAAAGAGACCATAACGGCAGTCATTGATCCGAACGCTGACAAAACAGTGTCAAGGTACGTACGACAGAGCGAGGGATATTTCCCCCCTAGACCAATAGGTAGCAGCTGCGATACAATGGATGCTGCTTAAAAGGGATTTGCAGTTTTCTTCCCAACTGGAGGAGGCACTTATAATCAGCTTCTACTGTACTACTGCGCTTCAGCTACTTCTGCGTATTGGCCTTAAAGGCATGATGTCCCAGAGGAGTCCTGACTGACAAGCACGCCCAGAGAATTGCCGCATCACCTCTCAAGGCTGTAGACCCGATTAATGAATATATCTAGTAGCTTAACCATTGGAACTAGGATAAGGCAAAACCATATCGGTACTCATGCGCTCCGCAATGCGCATGTACTGTCCGGGCGCGCGCACGCATGCGTGGCAGTGCGGCCGGCGTCGACCGGAGCAACCCAGAAAGTGATGCTCGCCATGAGATTGCCTGCGAGTGATGACAATCAAGAGGATCCACAACAATCTGTCTTTGCCAATGACAACTTCACACCTGGTCCCGAATAATAAAAGCCTCTATCGCACACGACCGCGCACAGCCGCAAAATTCCAACACCAGAGAGACAATCAAAGGTATGCGAGCCATAACTTCGACCATGGAGCCGCAATATGCGCATACATATACTTACCTTTTTTGCGTGCGTGCCAAAAAGGGTAAATAATGCATTTCGCCATAAAAATGGCGCATGCTATTTAAGCACTTTTTGGGTCAAACCCAATCGTCGAAATGGACCTAAAGAGGTTTTGCACTGATGGAAAGACTTATTTGGAATTGAAAGGAAACCAGTCCACTGGTGAAAAACGGTACCTGTCTACTTTATGAACCAAGCACTGTGGCGACCCTTTGTTACAAGTTTCGGCACTTTCTTACAAGTTTAGCAATCTTCGCAAATTTGTGATCACACAAAATCTTTTTTTGACATGCATGTTTTGGACCAAACTTGGGCTGGAAAGACATATTTTATCGCGGAAATATTGAACATTGCGCTGCGCTCGAGCTCGGCAGTACGGACGCAGAACCTAGTACATCCAGTGCACTGCAAAGCATGTACGTAGTGAGCATTCCGCCGCTCTCTGCTCACGGACATTGCACGAAGTCGCGCAGTTTATGCAACGCTGAGCACTTCTCCCATTGCCATCGACCGCCATTAAAAGGAACTTTCAAGATTTTCTGACCTTGCGAGGACTTTAATTTCAGCCAGACTAGGTCAAAATGACCGGACAAAAGCGATCCCCAGAAGCAAACTGATGGTAATCACTGTTCTAGGTCTGCTTCATGATAATAATAGTGTGACCCATTTGTTTTTTGCAAGACAAATCATACATGAACGGGGTGAGAACAGGTGGCAATATGCGAAAGTATACGTGTTCAAATGTACTTTCCCCAACAAAAACGACGACCTGTTATGACATGACGGCCATTGCCCTTTGAAACAAACAACAATCCTTTTGTGGTCTGGTCTCTCGGGGGGGGGGGGGGGCAGCCTTCGAGCTCCTGGCAGTGCTCCTTGTTGGCTCATGCAGAGAGTGGGTTGAGCTCGATGGGATCACTATCTGCTGTTTGCCTCTCTTGCACCAGATCTTCATTCAATTCTCTCTGCTTCCCGGGGCCAACCAGGCTCAGGAGAACGGGCAGGAGGACGAGACCGTTGTAGAGGGCAAACACGACGACCAGAAAGAAGATCTGGAATAAATATGTGTAAGACGGAAAGCTGGTACTCGGTAGAAGTGTGGCAAACACCTTAAAGAAAGTCTCAAACACGTGGGAGTTCGAGTCCGCCAGCAGGATGAACGAGAGGAATGTGCTGAAGCCGCCATTGAGCACCGCTGGGCCAATGTTGCTCAGGGCCAACTGGGCTCTCTCAGATCGGCAGGAGCCTGGAATGAGGCGTGAGTGCGACTCTTTCATGAACAAATACTGAGAAATGGCGTGAATAGGCGCAAAAGAGTAGTGCATGAAAACTGTATTGCAAACAGCAGCTGCCGTTCGACCTGTCTTACGCACTCCCTCACCTAAGTACAGTAGAATATCGACTTGGCCAGCTTGGTGGGTTCGCCACCCAAGAACCTGGCCAAGTCTGGGTCTGTTGACAATTGGAGAAAATTTCCCCTCCTTGAAGAAGATGGATTTGTAAAACATGAGATGGGTCTCAATTATCGGTGTCTGTAAGCTCAGTGATTTGGGCAAAGATGCAGAAGTATGCAGCAAATGGTAGTAGTTGATACCTCACTCACGCACTTATTGAACCTCTTGCCCTAATACCTCTTGGAAGAGGTATGACAGCAAAAGATGCAACAGATACGACCGTGAGAGGTGCCTGACGTACGACAGTCAGGGTTGTAAGAAGGTAATCAAGAAGAATGAATTATTGCGCGCGTACTCCTGCACCATTGGCCAAAACAATGAGCTGGCAGACCCTTTAAGCCCTTGATTTATAATGAACAGCTGAAGCCAAAATGGCAACCCGAAATCAGTTGAGCCCATCCTAGATTAGTTGGTGAGTCCTTTTGTAGAATTTCTGCACAATAATTCAAAAATGTTGCAGCTCGAGCTTCGAAAATGGGAGAGAAACACTGAAAAGCCCGCCAAGGCGAGGTGAAAAGCCCAAAAGTTGACTGTTCCCATAGTTTATGTCGCAAGAAGTCGGTAAGCATTAAAAAGTTGACGAAGTTAAGGTTTCTTGAAAGTCGAGGTTCTACCGTCCTGTATTTGCACTTGTGCATGCCATGTCTGCTACTGACTGACTACTGCATAACATGTGTACACACATGCACACTCCCCTATAGTAAACTGTGGTTCGTCTGCTCCCTGGTCGAGACAAGGGCCAGGTGATCCCCAATATGTACAACTACGTGGCTATGACCTTTCTTTCTGCCTACCCACACCTACCCTCAACAAAGGGGAGGTGGAGTGCGAACACTCGTTTCATCCCTGCTGTCAAAAGTTGGTGACTGAGAAACAAGGGACCCAGTTTTTTCCTCAGTCATCCAATCTTCTGGCATTTGCCATTTCTATGAAGTTGCTCACTTCCTCTCGAGAAAATAATTACTTTTTCTTGGAGAACAAAATTGCTTTGAGAAACAAATTGTCAGAGAGTTATGTGGCTGTTCTGCACCTAAATAAGGAGAGGAATTTCTGTGGAGGAGAAACCCACACACCTCACTCTTCATACTTCAACGCCAGAAGTAACGCACATGCGTAAATCTGTTTTAAGGAGGTACTGCGTATAACCTCACGTACTAAATGTATATATATTACACTAGACCAATCTTTTCAATCTGTGGCAGTATGCTATCCTTGTTTTAAGACTTCATTTGTAGACAATTTATTCAAATAGAATGAATTCTTTCGGGTTCCCTGTCTGCCTTCAAGATTTTATCGACACAGGACATACGGATGTTTGGTAAACGTTACCAATGTGATATGGACCTGTTTAGTTACTTTGTAGATGCTCAACTGAAGCAATCTGTAGTCAAATCGAACTGAAAAGAAAGTATGTTTAGTTTTGCCTTCCTAATCTGAACACCTTGTTATGAACTGAACTTATGTAGTAGTAAAACTTATTGCAAGAGAGGGGGGTCAAAAAAGTGTCGTTTTCAAAAACCATTGCACTACATCATTTGGCATTAGGTAGCAAACCTGAGATGCACTCAGCGAAATTCCATTCTTTTTCTCTTTGGTCTAGCCTAATATATATTTAACGCAGTAGCAGGCAGAAAACACATACATACCGTATATATCTACCGCGTGGTACTGCGTGAGGCTACACGTAGTACGTCCTCCGTTCAGATTTACACACGCGCGTTATCTGTATATGTATGGGGGAGTGTGCAGCACCTTCTGTGCGTTTATGTACTGGGTACTGTAGGACTACGAGCTCCGGCATGGTGTACTCCTTAAGAAATTGGTTTTCCTTCCTCAGAGGGATCACTTTTTTTCAAGGAAAAGGTATACAGCATATTTGGCACGTATACCTATACATTGATACGAGATGTCTACTACATAGAAGTTCTGACCACATCTCTGAGTGCCAAAACTCTACGAGACGAGATCAATGAGAGCTTCCTAGAAAAAGTAATGTCTAAAAAAGGAAGCAGTTGCTATACTCGCAATAGCACATATCTAAAAGGAAAACTAGGCGGCTCTCCTTTCCCCTTGTGTCGAGGTAATAGAAAGTGATTCGTAAGAGCACTTGTTCGGATGATTGGTTTGGTCTTTCACATCAAGGCCTTTTAAGGACTCAAGGTCTTGCTCAATTGTACCCACGTGCTCACGCACTAAAAAAAGCTCTTTGCCAAGAATGGGCGGGCCGGTAGCCAGGCCCACAAGCCGGCGGCCAGGCAGTCAGACAGACAGGCACACAAGAGAAAAGGGGCCTATGGAGGAGAAGGCGTAAATACAGAGTTGAGTCCCTCCGGGACGGACGGGGCAAAACCCCGATAAATCACGGGCGCTGTAGGAGAATGTGAGAAAATCGAGTCGGGAACACGTGACAAACGAGTCTGCGTGGGTGCGCGTGCGTATAATAAGGCTACCGCAGGAGGCTCTACTTTAACCAATTCATAAGGCAATTCTGTGTGGGTGTGTTCATGTGTGTGAGAGTGAGCGAGATCACACACATCACGGTATCCCGCATCTATGGTATCTTCCTTTCTAGACACACGTACGAGTCTGTGGAGAACGAGATGTAGCAGTGATGTACTGTACGCATACAAAATACCCTAGCAAAGACATGGCAAGTAAGACATATCCAGATTTAGGAAGCTCCTCGTAAGATGGAGTAGATCTGGACTTACCCCCAGTATGGAGGAACGCGTGAGCCACATGGGCGGCGTAGTCCACGCACACGCCGATGCAAATAATCAGGTTCGTCGAGGAGACAGTGTCAATTGTTAGACCTAAAACACAAAATCATAAGCTGTGGAGTGTTACGAGTGATGTCACACACACAAGCACGCATGCACTCACGACGGAGGCCGAACAAGATTGGTTCAGACTCACTCACCCCAGAAGTGCATTAGTCCAGCGACGTTGAGGAGTGTGAGGAAGACGCAGAAGAGAACCAGAACGCAGGACAAGACGTCGGACAGCAACAGCAAGGTTGTCACGAACACGCACGCAAACGCGCACAGCAGATTGCGAAGCAGCTCATGCGTAATCACCTGGAGGAAATGAGAAAAAAAGTCAACCCTTGACACATGATAAAGCCTCATAATTTGTCATACACTAGACTCCATCTCGTGGAGTACTCCATCTCAAGGACTGCGTCCTTGGACTCGCTCAACGCTGAAGGAGACTTTTGGGGCGCAAAAGTCTCCTTCAGGAATCAGTGATCACTGCAGTGAGAGCGATCTGTATATGTGCATCTATATAAGTACGTGCGTCTGTGTGTCCGCGGCCGATTTTAATCTTCGTGGCTGACTCTTTGTGAAAAAACGTGGGTCAAGTGATAGTGTGGCTTGAGCGGCTGATTATCGCGGCCAATTTCCAGCTTTCGCGTCCCTGATTGCGGCTGTTTTCGCGGCTAATTTCTGGCATTTGCGCGGCTGATTTGACCGCGGAGCGTGCGACGAGCGCGTGCTCATCACGCGAGGCCCGCGTATGGATGTCTACCACACAGACAGAACACACATAGCGCGCGCGCGCACACACACACACACACACACACACACACACACACACACACACACAGCGCTTTATATTTTCTTCTACACAACGAAGTGGGGAGCACGTGAGCAGTAGTAACAGTTACAGTGGATCACGCCTAATCGTGCACCGCTTGAACGCGTAACTTCCTTACACAAAAGTATGACCAGCATGCTTAAGTGTAAGCATTTTCCCGGTCCCGAGCGAGCACAATTAAACGGGGTCCACTGCATTGGAATTACAGTTCACCATTTGTCATCATTCAGCAACATCGAAGAGACTATGGAAAAACAGTAGAGAAATAACAAGGCAAAAACAACAACACGCGCATTACAGAGTAACAATGAACCCATGCGCAATGTACGTACACACTACAATTGACAACTTCTGTGACAAGAAAGCCGCAGTCTTGTGTGAGCAATGCTAATAACGAAAGAACATGCGAGACACATCTGTAGCATACGTGCACTCCTGAGCAGAGAAAAAAGTGATGTAATAAGCAATAATGTATTGGTATTTCTCACGCCTTCATTCGCGTTATTTTCTGTGTGCTCTTTCACTAAGACTTTTTCGCGTCGAAAATACTCCAAGCTTTAGGCTCTCAGAAACGTAATTGAAATTGATCGGATTTTTCCTGTTTTTACCCCTTTCGGCTCAAGCAGAAAAACGAACGCACGTCTGGAAGATTTGGTTCGGTGTGGTACGAGTGCATACGGCTGGCTGATGTGTCCATTATAGAAGGGATGAATAGAAGACAACATGGGTCTCAGCCTACGCACCGACGTACATTAAGTTGCGTACAAAGTTGATCCTCAGCTCTGCTCGTCTCGCACGTTGCATGCTCTGGCAGTGCGTGATCGGGCCGGCAAATGCTGGTGTGCACGCTGTGTCCGAGAGTCATCAAAGCTCACCGCACCATCCCACAATGAAGCCTTCTCATACCGTACTGTGACAATGATGATAATAACATAAAGAAAGAGGCTCCTTGGACCGCTTTCTCCCAGGACGCACTGCAAAAGCCGGCCAACATCTGGTTGGCCGCGGAGCTGTGAAAGTTGCATCTACCATGGCCGCCGAGACTCTCCGTAGGCTTCGCGAGCACTGACGTTGAACGCAATTGCGATACGACATAAAAAGGAACGTTTCTCTTCCAATCTGGGCCAACCAACAAGTCCTACTGAGGCAACTGGAGAGGGTTAGGAAAAGCCTGATATGACCCATAAAGCAAAGACTGAGAGGCTTCATGTAATAAAAGAAAAATGAGTGTTGACGACGGATAGAGCAAAAAAATAAGAAAGAGGAAACTGTGTGGAAAGAAGGATCTTACGGCCTCTTTTTCCCTAACACAAGTGCTGCGATTTCACCCAACAGCAGCATTTGAACTCCTAAAGCCATCTTCACGACCTCAAAATGTGAAGTAAGTAGGCACTTTCTCCTCTTAAAAGCCTATCCCAATAAAGCAATTATTGGCTAATTGGTGGCAGTGGGGCTATTAAAGACATTTTTCCACGAGCTTCTGTCCCGATATTGGCCCTTCTTTTGCTGCTACTTCGTGCGCCGCGAGTCTGTTATCAAACACGTCCTAAGAAAATATTGAACCTTCCATCTGCTCGACTTTTCAAGTAACATTTTTAGCTAAAAATATCGTGCAACACTTGTGCAAATTTGCCAGCATCGGGGATAAAATATGGTACAAGATATTGCATCTTACGTCACCATATTGAGATTCTGTCTGGGTAATATTCTCACATAAATATTCTGTCGTTTCGACAATGGTGTAGTTGCCCTCAACTTAAACGTGGGCACAGAATCCAGTGAAGCTTCCGTCTTCGTCGAAAACTCAGCTACGTGAGGCTATCCTCGTAGAACACATCATAGGTACACATAGAACACGCACATACGCACGCGTGCACGTACCAGCATGAGGTTACCAGCAAAAAAATCTCATTTGGTCCTCTTACAGACTTATACCATGCACATGCATGTTTTGATGCGACTCCTCAGGCCTTTCGTGGTACTTCATACAAGTAATGAGTGGGAATTAAAAAACTTTCACCATTTGCCGGCGAAGGCAAAAAGTAGAGACGACCTCAGACCTCAAAAGTTTCCGAGGTGGGTGCTTAAGATGGCCATTTTCTGTTCATCGCATAACAGCTTAATGATGTTTAAAGAGCAAGAAAGTTTTTTTTTCTGTTTACTGCCATGACATGTTTATTCCCTGTGCGGTACAGCAGACTCAAAAAAAGGGAGCACGAGGAGTCAAATGTGGCCAAGTCCACGTCCACAGTGTGGAAGAATGTCCGCGGCAACGTATGCAAGGTTTTCAGGCCTAGCGTTCCGTGACATTTTTTTCCCTTGCTTTCGTCTACCCTAACAACCCATGGAGAAGAGTGCATGCAGCACCTGCACATACAAAGGATGACATTCACCCAAGCGAGAGTGACACCGGCAGAGGTTCCACCTCTGCTCAGCTCTTCCACCCTTCAAGACCTTTCTGCGTCTGTCAGTATGTCTGTAGCTTGCATTTTTTGTACTCAACGAGGGTCATGATGAGGCTGAAGCAGTAAGGAGGAAGAACCTCTGTTATGATATTACTTATTGGACACAACATGGGGAAAGCAAAAAGGCAGGGAGGGGTCGTTGCTTAGGATGAGGGGAGGGATGATTTGTTTATGTTGAGTGTTTATGACGCCATAAGCCAAAAGGGAATGGAAGGGTTGTCATAGGCTGGATTAAATTTACCTCGTAGCCTACACAGAATGGAAAGAGCCAGCAGTTATTTTTTACGATAATGCTCTATAGCTAAGCTCAAACCTCGTACGACAGCAAGTATTTGTGTCTGCACTAAATACAGTATATTTCTGTATCGGCGAAAATGCACCGTGCAGCACGGTGCTGTCGTACCTCATCTGTCTCCCACGCGGCGTATCCCTTGGAAAAGGGGAAGACCTCGCCCGTCAGGTTCGCGGACTTGACGACCTCCTTCACCTTGTTCATCGCTGGGATCTGCTGAGAGGGTCCGCCCACGAACAAATGATGGCGAAACTTGAACGAAGACATCTGAGGCAGGGAGCAACATGATATGACTATGCAGTCAGTTTCTCATTCAATTGACATGAAAACAAGAATTCGCCGGCCCCTAAGAATCTCCCCAAGGGGTTGAATAATAGTCTCCAACCTCTAATAATCCGCCATCCCCTGGCAACTTGCCCTTTGAAAACTCAACTCAGGCCACTGAGTGGAGAGTCTGAGGTCTAAGCAGTAACTCTTCTACTACAGAAATAACTCCACCCCACTGGTACAATGCCCAGTGAAAAGTACTCTACGTTTAAAAAGTATGAGTTACACCGAGAGACTTGAACATTTTGGGCCTCTTCTCCAAAACTGTACAATTTGGAAAGAGGATGCACTAATAACGATTGTACTGCGTCTTAAGTCATATCATAACTTGCACTTAAAAATTGTGCATAACGTGCCAGTCATATAAGACAGCATGAAGAAGCAAATTGGGCAGGTTCAAAAGTATTTGTAATGCCGTGATACGTCATGAAAACCGTCGCTAATGAAGTGTGATCAGTGGAGATGATGGCAAGCATGATGCACATGATGATGACGCTAGAAACTTAAGCTAATTCCCAGCTAGTTCATTCGTCAGAGGGTACTTCAAAATTAGCAAAACAAAATGGAAAGCTTTGAATATCCTCTATAAGGTTTCTTTAAGAAATTTCTCCTAAAATTGACTTGTGTGCATGATCTTAAGGACATTCTATGCCAAATCAGAAGTGCACAGAAATTTTCTTTCATAGCACACAAGCAATCATCTTTTACGAGAGGCCTTTCACGAGGTACAGAGTGACCGGGACTGATTTGGAAAATTCACTTGAAAATGGCAATTCTGCAATAACTTTTACACTTTTTAAGATATTTTCATCAAATTTTGTATATTTATGCATGAAAACATATTAGTTCAAGTGTTCAATATGTTTGCCTTGACCACAGATCACAGCCTCCACTCTGGGCCTAAACTGGGAGCACACTGTCTGGATCTCAGCCTTGTTAATGGTATTCCACGCCACTGTGATGGCTTCCTTGAGCGAGTCAAGGTTGCTGTGGTAGACGTGGTTGGACCTCCTGTCATTGACTCTCCACCAATAGAAGTCCAATGGATTCAAATCCGGTGATGATGGGGGCCAAAAGTCCCACGGCCAAAAGTTTGCAAAGTTTTTATTCAAGAATTTTTGGACTTTGACAGTCATATGAGGTCAGGCTCCATCTTGTAGCCAAACACAGTTGCCCTCAGGGTAGTTGGCACAGATCCAAGGCTAAACTCTGTAGTGAAGGACCCAGTAGTATGCCACAGCATCAACTTCCTCCTTGGGCTCAAAAAAGATGGGTCCTCTTGCCATCGGAGCAAATCACACCCAATACCATGATTGCAGCCGGATGCTTCGTGTGGCTGATTCCTTGGACCACCTCATGGCAAGCTGTGATCAATCTGTTGTTGCGGTGGTTGTGAAGCTTGTCCACAGTAAAGATCTTTTTGTTGGAGAAAATTTTTATGGTGGACACATTCTTGGAGTCCTTCATAAAGGTCAAAAGCTTCTTGCTGCAGTCAAACTGGCATTGGGTTGTACTGTCTAAAAGCTTTTGCTGGCTTGGCCGAGCTTTCGTACAGTCCTTGATGGCTTTCTGGATGGTGTCCAGACTGATGCTGAGCTCTCGAGCATGCTGTCTCATCGAGATTGTCAGGTCACCCTTGATCCAGTCCCTGAGGATCGCCAGGAACTCATCAGTTCTCTTCATTTTTTTGGCTCCACTCCTGGGGATGGTCTTTACTGATTTTCCTGCCTTTTTGGCCTTCCAGAGGTTGTAGATGGTGCTCAGGGACATGCCAACCTTGTCTGTGATCCACTTTGGAGCCACTCCTGCGTCAAGGAAATCATGGACCTGCTGCCTTTTCACTTCATTTTTAAACGGATCCAAATGTTTGATATTGCAACTGGCAGCAGACATTTACTGGCTTTTCCAGTCATAACATAACCTACTTCAAAAAGTTGGCTAAAACTGGGATATAGTAGCTTAAAAATTTTCCAAATCATTCCCAGCCACCTTGTATATAATCAGAATGAATACTTGCGTTATGAATACATACCCTTTTTGTTTCTTCATGCTGTCTTACGTAAGGGTGATAGTGAGCACAAATTTTAAGTGCATATTTTGATATAGCACTATAATCACCACAATTACTACTGCAACTTTCCTCAATACAAGTGTGTTTCGGGGGAAGTGTCTAAAATGAGCAATTCTCGGGGTGTAAAGAATAAATTTGAGCCTGACTGCGTGTGCACACTCAAGAATAGTTGAAAATAAATCGCTGTGGTCGATTAAGGCAGAGTACATGGTATTTTCCGTCTAAATGCACTGGAGTCCGCTCATCTTTGAAGCTAAGCGCGTCACTATGAGCGTACTGTACCGTGCTATCTCAAACTTTCAAGGCATTTAAGTCAAAAATGCGGCCGATCTCCGGGAAGACCCATTATCTGCACATGCACACGGGTTGGTTCTGGTCCTTAGATGTGTTGGTAGAGTTAGCGAAGTCTGGCGAATTGTAAACAGGTGCTCATGCATTAATTTATATACTAGTACGTGGTCCTTTCCATTGGTCAGTTTGAGGCCCCTTAAACTGGTACCACATTCAAAACTCCTTTCCGGGTCGTCTATCCAGTCTCGTACGTACATCTTGCAACCGACGATCTTGAATCAATGAGGTTAAAGATCACTTCTTTGGGGGTTTTGATAACCTTTTCATCAACAACTTTTCTTGGATCTTGATTGCCCAAAGGTCAGGTCAGAGAGATCAGAGCAAGAGCAATATGAAGGCTCGTTCACTTAGATCAGATCACGATCTTGTCCCACCGTCACTTGTTTTTACCTTGCGTCTGTGCAGATGGGCAAGATTATCTCCGAGATTGCATCCTGACAATCGAAGGTCCCAACAAAAAAAAAAATCACTGAGAGGTTCAAAAGTACAGATGGCATTTATCATGGCTCAGTGAGGCCGACAGAGGCTCTGACACAAAGAACCAGGGAAAACAACTTGAGCAGAGTGGCTTCCTCAAGCTGAAGAACTCTACCAAGCCCAAAGCCACTATCGACTTTCACCTCCCAAGAGTGCCAACCCAAGATCTATTGATCTCGGTCTTGATCCTTATGATGCTAGTGATCTTTGATCGCATTTTTGCTCATTTTCCTGGCGATTGATCTTGATCCGATATGAGATCAAAACTTCTGGTGATCAGTCAAAAGCTTCACTTTACCACATTGTATACATTATCCATCTTGGTCAAATTTCAGGGTAGTCTGCTACAGTGCGTATTTACACAAAGGGTATTTTGCATCATTAAAAAATTCTTCTGTGCAGACGTCGTGATCATTTGTACAGGCCCCAAAAACATGCTATTCTCTCTGCAGCAAGTGACGTTTCCCAAGTATCCGTCAGGTGCCCTCTCCGCTAGTGCACCAACCTGGCTGATGAGCCCTTAGGAAAGTTTCTTTCCCACTACATGCATTACACTTACATAGAACCGGTAAAGGTTAAATTATGTGCTTCATGAAAACAGGCATAGCAACGTGCTCTTATCACCTCTGCAGGACTATCAATCCTCAGAAAGTTTGTACTTCACTGGAAACGTGTAAATTTGCATGCTTACGACGAAGGAGGTACTCTAGTGCAGTGAAAGAGGACCCGCTCACCAAAATGTCCGGTGCAGGTTGTCCACAAGTGAGGTTTCCGTCGAATCTGAATATAAACCGATATTTGGAGCCTCCTGGACTGAACAGAAACTGGGTGAGTCGTGATCGGTAGACATCCTCACTCAGGCTGGTGAACGGCAAACCTGAGGCGTCCAGTTAGAAAAAGTGCATTCAGTACAGGGGAAGTCAAGTGGACACCGTCGCAGAAAGCCCCCACTCCCGTCCTTCGCCAGACTTAGGTTCGCCAATAAGAACTGACAAAGTCAACGACTCACCATCAGTCTGCCTGAAGTGCTTCTCATAATAATGCTCAAAGTCATCCGTCCACGCCTCTACACCAAAAAGGATGTCCTGCTGCATGCTGAGGTTCGACGTCAGTCTTTTCAACCGGGGCAACTGGGACGGCAACGGCACATCGGCTAGAAACACGTATGTGTCGTCGCCGTGGCCCGGAAAATACCTAGAGTACATAGAACAGTATGTGCAGAACGTACAGCACACGTGGCACGGCAGAAGATGCATGTGCAGTACAAACATATCGAGACCAAGTCTATTTAGTCTCGATAGCGTCATTCGGAAGTCTCAATGAGACTCATGTTTACCTGTCATTGATCACAGCCCACTGGGACAAATATGAATCCTTGGGAAGAAACCACATCGGGTCGAACTTCTGCTCCAGCAGCACATTGCCCCATATGGAGACGGCGGCTAGAGCGCCAGTTGCAATGATCACAGCGGCCTTGGGCGGCCAACCGCTGCACACCAACACCTTGCCAAAGTAAGAAAACGCAGACTGCAGGAGATTCGGAGGGAAAACCAAACAAGCCTCTGACGACGGTGCCTGTTTTGGAGGATGACGCTTGCAAGGTAGGAAACCGTCCCGCCGGGCGTCAATGCGGCGCTGTCAGAGGAGATGAAAACGTTGAAGAAGGTGTGCGAAGGTTTGAGGCACTCCACGACGTCATTTGACACGCGAGTGCCGGTGAACGAGTGTCTAACGTCCCTCATACATCACGTGCCGTTCACATAAATCAAGCACCTTCAGTATTGGTCTTAAAGAATTATTGCCACAGTTTTCTTAAGGCTACAAAAATACTAATAGGTGTAGTGGTGCATCTAACTCACTTGATCTAGGACCATCCACGCGACGAACCACGTCGCCTGCAGCAAGAACACGAAGAGGATTCCGACACCACAGTAAATGCAGAAAGACTTCAGGGCAGGCAGCACCTGAGGAAGGAGTTAACGGTCGCCACGTGGTGGTGACACACCCATAGTAACGGGACCTAAGTCGGTCAAGCTTACTTACGGTTAGTCCGCCTATGGCGAATGCGATGAAGTCGGTCAGGGAGGTGACTGTGATGGCGACACCGGCGTGTTTCAGAGTCACTCCGAACCGGTGGCTCAAGTCGGCCCCGTCCACAGCAGAAGCGAAGCTGTTCCACGACTGCACGATCACAAACATGTCATCAATACCTGCACAAAGACGTCGACTAAAAGTGCATGGAAGATACATTTTACAGGATCTTATGCTACACTGGTCAATAGAGTCTGTTTCCGCAAATCGAAGTCTGGCATACTTGGGAATTCACTTTACCGAACGCAAAGGTAAAGTTCAAGTTGAACGTCGACGAGAGAGAAGTTCATTATTTCAGACCCAACAATAGGAAATGAGTTTTTTTTTATTTGTAACAGAAGTAACTCGGTCTCCAGCACCTATGTAATGTCTCCCTCTAAAGAATCCAATAACGCAAATCATCCTGTTTGGCAGAAGCGTTTTTTGGAGCACCACAAAGTAGAAAAAGCTCAGTGCAAAACGGCGATTTCCCGAAAGTAAAGTAAACAACACTTCAACCTCAACAAGTCATTTGGAAAGAAAGCACGGACTTTTAGTTGAAAGTACAGAGAGACGTGGTTAATGATGCTTCATGCAAAAGCTTTTAGGTGCAGAAAACGAGCTTGCGAAATTTCGTCGTGACCAATACATTTGTTCACAACTTTCTCCAACCTAATCCAGAGCGCTATGTGCTCGCAGAGCGATTGACAGCAACCATCCCTCTTTGAAGCACTGCTCGTTGTGTGGATCAGAACTAACATTGGGGAGCCTCTGGGCTTTTCACTCTAGTGCATGGGATTTGTCAACTGCAGTTCGTCAAGGAATTGATGTCGGGTTCCGAAGACAATGTTTTATTATTTTTATCTGTTGCAACATTTAAAGAAGCATCTGAACGGAGAAGGGCATCAACAAGTACCGAGTAAGAGATCCTGCCGATGTCCTGTACGATTTGGGCATCAGATAGTCTCTTGGGTAGGAAAAACATTTGAAAACCATCGTCGATTTCTTGACGTATCGTACGTGCATGACTGATTATCTCTTTCTTAGTCCTAGGCCAGTCAAAAGCCCTGCTCTACTGCCTCATACATTTCATAACTTAATTTGACTAGTGCTTTTTGGAACCTCTTCTCACTTCTTTGGTTGCTACCTCGGAGACCGTAGATCCAGTAATAAGCTAACCAATATTGGAGCACGGGACGAAGAAATGTGACTGTCATTCCTCTTAAAAATTTATCTCTCCTTCAAGAATTTGCCAACGCTTCAAGCATGAAACCCAGCAAAGCTTAAAATCCGGACCTTGCTGTTCCTCTTCCTGGAAGTATCTTTGAGGCATGGAATGTAGTACAAGCGTATGGACGAAGACCGGAACGTACTGAAAATTATGGAACTGACAAGACACTCCTATTTCAATGCTGACCAGCCAACGGGAAACGTCACGGAGATTCGAAGGGGAGAAAACAGTGACAAGTTTTAGATACATCTGACACCAGAAGGTAGTTCAGATCGTGTTTGATCAACGGAGACCAAACTCTGCATAGCTAGCTCATACAAGATGATGATCTGAAATTTTCCAACAATGAATGAATGTGTCTGAACTTACAATAGTCCTATTTCATACTTTTGGTCAGTGCTGTATTGTAATGTGCTGAGAAACTTTGCTCGCTCAACGTGTTGCAGGCCAACTGTGGTTGTGAGTAAGAGCTTTCGTTAAGAAGCAGTTTTTGTAGACCACCGCTAATCATAACTTACCTAAGCCCATGAGGAGGAACGGTATGAAGTTGTGTAGTGGGCTGAAGGCGAATCCGAGGGAGCAGCAGACGCCGTACGAGGACACCATGGATAACAACACAGAGAACAGACCAGCCAGGGAAAGGTAGATCTAGAAGTATGACAACTTCAACAACTGTGGGGCTCATTAGGCCTGATCTCTCACCCGGCTCTCTATCCTGTCACATTTACCCAGCATAAATACGACGTAGGTGAAGACGATGGAGAAGCCGAGCACAACCTTAAAAATGGCCAACATGGAAGATTTTCACGACTTTCACGCAACCTCAGTAGTGTACTCATAGCGTATGTACAAACGTTCGGCTAAACTTATTAGTGATCACCTTGCTCACGTCACTGAAGATGTTCGCCGTGGCGATGTCATTAAAGCTGCGCGCCACCTGGAACACACATACGTCAGGTACTGTATATCGTGCAGAGACAGGTAGAACGTACTTGAAAGCAAAGATAGCTCTTCTTTGCTCAACTTTTAATATGTTGCACATTGTTTGCGCCAGAGAGCCAGCTGGCTCTGCGAGGGCAAACGGCCGATTCATTTGACCTGTCTGGTACAAAGTAAGTGTGATTCACCTCTACGTAGGCGTTGAGGCCGTCTGTGGTCAGGTTTTCCTCAGTTAGCACCTTGATCAGCTCGGACTCAAAGGCTAGAGTCTCAGGGTCCACCTGAGAAGAAGCAATTGCTGCCCGTGTTCATCAACTCTATTAACAGTGATGACACTTACGTACTCGCCGACAGCGTTGTTGATGTCGATGTTCGCTTGAGTGGCGGCTTTGCCGTTCATCCGACCTATCAGTTTGACATAGGCAGCCTTGGCAGACACAATACGACCAGATGAGTCGCGCTCCACGCCACCCAGCAGCTCCGCGAAGTTCTTCTCCAGCAGAAAGATGCCACTTAAGTGTGATCAAGTTTATAAATGGTAGTGCCATTTGTGTCGAAATGGATTTTGTATCGAAAAAGCTCGAAGGACGAAATATACAGGTTCAGGTACCTCATGTTGTGATCGTTCAGTTTGTCCAAGATGCCCTGTTGGGTCAATAAGTCCATGCTACGGTCTGAGACATTGTCGTATTTCCCATTATGAGCCCATAGTTCGAGGATAGAGGATTCGAAGCAGGCAGAAGGCAAGCCTACGGGCAAGAACAAAGCAGTCAGGAGGATCTCAGGTGGAAGCCTCGACTGCCTGCCTCACTTTCCACCACAGAGCAGAAAGGATCTGGATAGTAGCCAACGCTTGGATCCAACTCTTCAAACTTGTCCTCAAAGTCGTCATCGAAGAAGTCCTTGTCAGGTTGGGGAGAACGCTTCTTTTTCCGGGATAGCAGTGACGTTAGGGACAACTGCACGACAGGAACCCTAAATATAAATCACGTTAGATTATTATATGACATTGCACCTATTCGTATTACCGACACTATCATAGCAACTGCGACAGAACAAATCTGGAACTCACTGAAAGCAGAAATTAGTCCAGGATTTCTTCAGTACCCTGATATTCTCCAGCTTTTTTCTAACACGGTACATCTGAAAGTGCATTGCACCATAAGTAGATGCTTAGATCAGTACGTACATGACTACACAGTAAAAAAACTGACCTGCCTCACATACTCAGGCCTCAGCACGTTGTCCGCCGTGAAGATGATCGAATGGAAGCGCAGCTCAGGAGGGTAATTTTCCCAAAGGTGCGCATAACCTCGGGCGAAGTCTGACTGGCTGGGGATCCACAGCTTCACCACGTTGGACTCCCAATGAAAATTGATCAGGCCGACTCCCAGGCCCAGAGAGCAGATGAGACTGGTAACAATCACCAGGGTGGGATGTTCGGACACAAAGCGACCGTGTCTGTACAGAAACCTCCGCTAGAGCAGTGCATGAGGGCATCGCAACTGTAATGCATACCTGACGAAGTAAGCGTCGAGCAGTGCTGATAGGTTTAGGTATTTCATTGTGACACGTCTTGATACCGAGATCGAGGAGTCTTTCTTCCTGTGTCGTCATGAGGCACTTGACCTGTAATCCGTATAATATTATAATGAAGGGTGACTTCCAGAAGATCCTCACAATGATCACGACCAGGCTTCGTTTGACATTTCTTGTGAGGAACTACGCTAATGTGTCGGTGGGAACATCAGTCTGTGAAAAAAAAATAGTCTCATAGTCAGACACAAAAGTCTGTCCTTTTTTCCTTTACATTAATCTGTGTGATACAATTTTCATCAAGCATTTTGCAAACTTAGTTTTACAAACAGTAAATACATCCACCAGCATGAATTATCATGTGGAGCTGTTTTTGATACCCGAGCTACAAGTTCAAGGTTACTTAAACTAAACTTGAATGAGAAACTTGATTCGACAACAGCATCTGATAGGGAAGTAACGCCCCCCCGTGTTATTACCGCCTATCAAGGCAAACAGCCAGGAGTACCAGGACCTCGTCTACGTCAAGGTGCATGAATGGAGAGATATGAGCCAGGGACTGCCATTTTCCACCAATACGGAGCTCCGATGCATACTTTCAGCTCCACACAAGTCTGGCTCATACTGAATTTGGAAAGCGATGGGTTCTGGCCGAAGGATTCCCGGCCACCTTGTAGGTAATGAGCATGAAAATTTGCTAAAAAGTACCCAGGGCACAAAAATAGTCCCTCGTGTCATTGTCTAACAACGTTCAGCAAGGATCGTTCAGCTTTTCCCAAATGTGAGTGACCCTGTTGGTCGAATGATGAACAACGAATGAAAAATGTTAATGACTGATTTAACGCATCTTGGAAACATTTTTCCTTCGGTCCCGATTGCAGCTCATTGGATTTTTAGCATCTGGGTCTTCTAGCCTTCTCTAATCGGACCACTTCTGCTCGCCTGTCCGTTATCTAGGTAGACAGTGCTGGTCCGTGATCATAGAGTCTTTTGTACGGGGTCCGCTGTCCTTGAGAGCGCTGATGCGCAAAGTACAGGTAGGATTTGAGACCGGGGGAGGTTTTGAGATGGTCTCATTATGGAAAAATATGAGATGAGGCCTCATCTCGTAACTCTTTTTTGTCCCACTGGATGATTCGGGGTCCACTCGGCCTAACTTGCCGCACTCTGCTCGACTTCAGTCTGTTTTCATGCGAAAATTGCAAGCTTTTTTCTGGGGGTCATCAAATTTGTAAGTTTGGAAGAAATTCTAGGTATGCTTCAAGTGCTTTTTTCCTATTTGGCTTATCTAATCTCACGTCTCGTCTTGTGTGTTGTCTCGTCTCATGCCACAAAAGCTCCAAAATATTTCATCGTGCTTTATCTTTTATTTTTAACATCTAATCTCTTACCCACTCGTAACCGAGATATAATAATCGAGACCCAATGAGGATGAGGATGGATACCACAGTCCTAAGGACTTCAGCTAAGAATAATGACACAAAAGATTAAGAGCCGCAGCCAAAGGTCGAAGATTAAGTAAGAGCCGGGGCTGTTCAATGCGAAAATACGGGAGTCAGGAGACTTCAGAGTAATTTCAGTTGTTCAGAGTAATCGAGTTGCCAAGAGCAGCCAAATCAGTGTACGGAGATCCCATCATTCATTGAGTCTTCTTCACAGCTGGGACCAAGTGGAAGAAAAAATGTTCACTTTGCACTGATGACAGTTCATTCAACCTCGTCACTATCGCGACCACGCCCTGGATAGTTCTGTCTTACTGTAATAAAAGGTATTGATGTAAAGCCAGAACTTCTATGATAAATATCCTACGAAATTAAGAAATGTGTCTGGTGAAAAAGTAGATTCATAGAAATAGTGTGATAGTCTTAGGAAATGTATACTGCGTTCTTTTTTGACAGGCAGACGCATTTTTTAAAAAATATGAGTCACTTTGTTGAGCTGAAATTTTGTTACTCAAGGCAGTTTCGTGTGACGGATTGACCTGAGACGGTTTTAGATATGATCTCTAACATCTGTAGGTTACTATGCAAAAATTGCTTTTGGTCCTGTTCTTTCTTGATATGCACTCTGTTCTATGTTGAATGTATGGCGAGGTAAGAAAAAGTTGCATTATTAAGAGAATGTATGCAATAGTGCCAAATCGATTGTTCCGAAAAGACCTACCTTTCCTAAATAAATGTCCGAAGCAAAGCATTCTCCACCTTTGTATGCGATATGCTTATGAACTGAAGCATCTGGACAGCTCTAGCGAGCTTAATAGTGCTCTTGCTGATAACTATAACTTAGAATACGTTTAGTAAAAGAGATGCAACGAAGTCTCCTGAAGAAGACTCATGTTATTCGTTTCTTTGTCAATTTGTATTGAGGACACAGTCATTTTCGTCCTTTGAGCCACGATTTCCAGTACATAAAGCCCAGTACAGCGGAGACGAAGACTTCTCGACCAAATCTCGCGGAAGCAGCGACCAGAACACTAACCGTGTTGGGCACATTTGCTATTTTCAATAGACGAACAGATCTGTCGACTAACCCCAGTGAACAGCTGCATTCAGCCATGAATTTGTGGTCAAAGAGCGCACTAGAAACTTCCAAAATTCACCCATGGGCGTGCGTCCTGGAGCACTTGGAATGTTAAACCTTACTGATCCACACCCGGTACAACGATTTTGTCAGCAGTACAGCCTTATCGCATACTAACGCGTTATTGTTATATAATGGTAAGTCAACCTTGCGCGTGCAACAATGCTTGATGACCGAGCTCACTAAACACGCATCGACGTGCCTTCTTTTAGGAACATATGGACGTAGATTGAGCAAACGCCAACCAACTGGGTCAACGATAATGATGACTTTTCATTAGCACCGCATTACAAGCTGACTGAAGGAGCCCGAGCTCAACGGCACCGGGACCAGCCACGACACACTTACCCACAGGCCACGCCACGTCATGTCACCACCTGCTACATGCTTGTGGCTCCCTCATTCCTCCGTTCGTCTTCTTGTGGACTGGGTTGCGCCGGTGCGCGGTCCCCACGCAACTGTAGGCATTTCTGTGGCGTTACCTCAGTTCGAGGGAATGATGACTGCACCACCCGGGAACAAAACAGCACAGGCTTTTGACATCACGAGCTGCCAGATGACTTTCTCCGTCTTGTGGGTCTTGCACACTCGAAGCACCCTAAGTCATTCAAAAGACCCCTGCTTCATCTTTGTCTCCACTATTCCGAGCAGTCATAACAGTTGCACAAAGAGTGAAATAAATTATGCATGGATCTATTGTGGTCACCAATCCTCTTTGAGTCACATAAAGGGGAGATTCGTGAGCAATATGCTCTCTCTTGCTCCCCTTGACCGCTGAAGCAACGTCCCCGGCGGGAAATTCAAATTTCCTGAACCCTTTCACGCTTGGCATTCAAACCTGACACCTGTATTACCATTCAGTACGTTAAAACGCAAGACGCAGGCCCATAGATTCTATACGAGTTTGTCATTTTGTGCCATTTTTTCGTGCCATCCTGTGAATTGTTTATATTACAAAGCAGAAACGGTGCGTGTCTGTGTAAACCCTGTGTTTATTTACACTACGCAGCACTTAGGATTGGCATCCCTTGTATACGAAGGTTCACGTAGTTAATGACTTATCCTATAACGGACCAACCCAAATTATCCATCCACCCATAGTGAATCAATTATAGATAACGAACTGAAGCCCATTCATTATCTGAGGAAGTTTCGTGGTTTGAGATCCGATATAAGATTATTTCAGTGTTGCCCAATGTATAACAATGGTCCCATTGCAAAAAGACATTTCTCTCTCCGCATATTTCATGCCAGTTTGCGAACTCCTAAAGAAGGTTCACCCGTTTTCGCCAGGTCTTCATCAGTCACAGCGTTGTTCGTCACAGGTCCTGCAGTCATATTATGATTTTGTTGCAGGTCCTGCAGTCCTGCGACTGGCCCGTAATATGACTACAGAACCTGTGACTGAAAAAGTCTTTGACATGGTAAAGCAGTGTTCGATGAGGGTGTGACTGAAAATGCTCTGGCGAAAACGGGATCAACCCCTAAAGAACTCTCATTTTTATTATCCTGTTTTCCTTTCTAAAAGCTCTAAACGAGGACAATTAACACACTGGTTCTCTCCCACAGTAATGGTGAAAGCAAATTAGAAGAAAGTGAGAGGACCAAAACAGGGTGTCAAAAATAGAAATCAGGAATATGTCCCCAAGGTGCAAATGCGATTGGCAAAAATAGTGACCTGCTCAAAGCAATGAATGCACTTTGCCAACTCTCCACAGATTGCTGTTGATGGCGTTCAGCCTGATCTTTAAGTCTCAGAACCATCAGAGGGGTCATCTGAATGTTGCATACACCTTGTACAATTGCAAGCACTATTTATCTTGAACCACGAACTGTCGCATTACGTTCCTCCTTTCTTTCCGAAACGCGACCGGTCCCTCTGACGTATTATGATCCACGTCGAGGCCGACGATCTGGCCAATGCGGCTGCGGTCACAGGCGCCCCACACTTTGCAGTTGTAATGACAATTACCATGTGTGCACGCACAGGAAAAAGAGACCATGATAAGGCCGCACGGCTACCGAAGGCCATTGCACAGTGGCTTTATGAGTGCAGACGTAAAAATTCTGCTCCACTCGCTGATAGGCGCTCATTTCCTACGAACTGACGTGTGGCACAGTGACACAAATGGTGTATGGATAATTGCAGTGACAAAACATGAGTAGGTGCACGCTGTACATTTTATCGTACTTTCGCTTCCCTACTCGTATATTTGCAAATATATATATATATACATCAATCTACGGGCGGGTTTATTTATATGGGCTGTGCGTAAGCACACTGATTCAGTACATATATGTTCGTTGACTCAGTCAGACCGCATGAAGAGAATTGCACATGGAAATGAAGGACTGACAAGATTTAAGGTCAATACAAGATTTCCCGCTACATATTTAAAGGAGATGGAAAGAAAACAAAAGTAAGTCGAGATTTCGAGTCACAGTCTTCTTTAAGACGTGTGCGGCAAGCATTGCCAACCTGTCTTCCGGTTCATCAGGAAGAACTCCCTCCATCTCGAGATCGCCAAGTGGTTCTCACATCTCTCCAGCTACGTGAGCATGCACGGCTTCGCCTGGTACGAGCGCACGGACAACACACTTTTAAAGGTGCGCTCCGCGTCACACGTCCTGTGCGTGTCGTATTGATGCGCAATGGGCGGCCGGGTCAGATGACGCGAAATATATCAGATTTTCACCAGAATATCTGGGTACCTTATCCGCCCGGGCCGGTTCGTCGGATTGGTACTAGTTCTGATCGTAAGCATTGGAAATCTGAATACTGACTTCTTTGGATTTTTAACTGTACATACGGAATATCCCATGAGGGCAGTCAAAATCTAAAGGGCCTGATAGATATTTCCCCGCGTCTTACGGCTTCAAGTATGAACGAAGGAATGCTGAAAAACTTGTCCTAGACACACTGACAAATGTCTCCTTCCCTCAACCGGCGCAGGGGTTGCGACCAATCATAACGGCTTCTATGGTCCATCAACGCGGTGCACCCAAGCAATGCCTGCACCAACTTTTCTTATCGTTAGGTTCTCATCGTTCTGGGTGCTGTCACCTCCCTCTTGGGTCTACCGAGCTTGCTCATCTATCAGTCTATCGTCTACTCACAGGATACTAGAGTGCTGTGCATTATGTCAGTTAACAAGATTGGATGCAGCATGCACAATGTCTACCTCTCACGTAGGTGGAGAACTCCATCGAGTTTGAACGCGCAAAAAACCTCACCTATCCTCACATCACCGTCTGCAACCCGAAGTACTTCGAAAAAACTCTCATGGACAGTGAGTTGTCAGCTGTTTCAACATTGCGGAAATGTACTGCATTACCAAGACTCACTCCGCGGGAGTGAGCCTTGTCTATGTGGGACTCACAGTGAAACCAGTGAACGGGATTAGACGCATGCTGAATCAAAATCTTTTTGCACCTGCTTTTGGCGTCATCTACTTTCTAAAACTTGAGTTGACTTGCGAGAGACCGGAGAAAAAAAAGGAATAAGACCCTTCAAATGGCTCCACTGCTGCTGATTCTGCTTTCTCCCAGGAAGTTCTCTCCACTTCGGGCACATGTTTGTGCAGTTCAAGGCCTTTAATAATCGGCTTTAACTTGTAGACCTGCTCACATCACAATCTTGCGTTTAGTCGTGTTTGCGTTCTTCACACTTCTATGCAATCATGCCAAAAATGTTCTACGTCGTACAACATCAACTATGCGGGCAAAACACGTCCTACCAATACCTGTAGAGCATGGAGTAAGCAACGATCTCGCCAACTATGTGACGCTGGTGTTGGACCTCTCCATCCAGGACTTCACCACCTTCATGAAGTCGCAGCTTCCGCCGGGAGTGTACGACCACATGATGGAACAGAATGAGAGTGACCTGAGGGACGTCCTGAGAAATGGGAACTTCACGTCAACGCTCGACCTCTTCCGAGCAATAGCCACCCGGTACTTAGCATATACGTTTGTGCTGCGTAATGTCATGTGCTTCTCAAATATGCACATTGAGCGCAGTGACGGAGTCATTCTTGATTCCACTTTTTGTTGACTTTCAGTTAGATAGATTTTAAGAAAAATGTCACAATCAATGGTAATGTCCTTATAATAATGGCAGCAACATAAGATTTTTGGATGTCAATAGTTTGGGGCAGGTGTTCTTTAAACTTAACATAATGCTGCTAACTTCTGCAGAAAATGAGCAGAGCAGTGACTGTAAAACAAATAATATGTGCATAAGGTATGCCCTATCGAGGCATTCATCCATAACAGGATATTTGTCTCAAGGCCGTAATTTCAGAAATGTAGCTTCTTCGATGAAATTGGACACTATTATTCATTGCAACACGTGAAAGCAAGTTGTGCGTGTGCCATCGGGTTGTTTATTACCTATGTTGCATTTGACAACCTCGATATTGAGGCTTGTATTAGAGGAATGACACGAAAGGGTCTACCATCTCTACGACACTACCCTAAAAATCGGACCATTGAGGTGGATATCAAGGGTACACAAGGCACCCGACAACTCACCAGGTGCACTCCACAGGGGGAAGGGGGCATTCTCTCTCCTCTAGTATGGAATCTTACCTTTGATGACCTCCTGGACAGGTTTCAAAGTGGACCAGTACAGATTAAGGGCTTTGCTGACAATGCAGCACTGCTAGTAAAAGGCCCCATACCAGGGACACTAATGCAATTTGGACAGGATGCAATTGAAAAGGCCCTAGCTGTTGGCAAAGAAAATGGCCTTACCTTCGGGGCAAGCAAAACAGTAGTGGTACTCTTCAACAGGAGGCACCTGAACACTGACACCCTGCCTCAGCTCAGGATCAACCAACAGGAGATTGAGTTCTCTAGTGAAGCCAAATACCTAGGCATTACCTTGGATAAATGATTGAATTTCTCTTCCCATGTCAGGAATAAAGTCACTGCAGCTAAGAATTTACTGTTCAAGTTCAAAAATGTGGTAGGATGCCTGTGGGGCCCATCACCAGCATTAATAAAATGGGTGTACACCTGAATTGTTCAACCAAAAGTCAGCTATGGCTCAGTTGTTTGGGCCCCCAAGGCTGGAGAATTCAAGCACATTCTTGATAGACTCCAGAGGCTAGGCATGATTAGCATGTCTCACTTTAGATGCACTATGTGGACATCTGGCCTAGAGGCATTACTAGACGTACGACCACTAGATCTCTATATACAGAGCTCATCAGGATTGGTGCGACTTCAAAATTAGTAATAAACCAGTGGCTTCACATTTATATTTAAATTTCCCACTTTGAATAAATTGTCTCAACTATTTGCCAGCTGCAAAAAAATAAACACAATGAGACAACAAACAACAGTGCTACATCAGGTTGATGTCGGAGACTTTGAGGAGCTTTTGCACAGACTCTCTTTTAGTGGCTATAGAGTGATGCCAGGCAACCTAACCATCTTGCAGAGGCAGGAAGTCCTTCACCATTTTAATGCAGGAAAAGCTGTGAATCAAGTCTGCAAGTTAATGGGTGTTCACAGATCAACTGTCTACTGGATTCTGGAGCAGCAGAGGGTTAGGGGCACCCTGGAGACAAAGAAGGGCAAGGAGTGTTTCAAGTAAAAAAGTTTTGCAATATTGCAGTTGTACTTGAGACTGCTGTCTACCATTGCAGAAGTATTGGGCAAAATGTGCTAGAGCAGTATGCCACTCTTGTCATGACAAGTCATACCATACCTGTCGCACCAATCCTGACAAGCTCTGTACAGTCATCAGCAGTTTAAACATCCCTCAGGATTCGTGATAGGAACCTAGGAGGTGGGATGGCATAGGGAAAAGTAACTCCAGGGGTCACCTACACTGGAGCTACAACATCCTCCAAATACTGGGGGGGGGGGGGGGGCGGGATATGTTTAAAAAAAAAAGTAACTTAGGTTTACACTGGGGAAGGAGTGCCAAATTCGAAAAAAAACCCACACCCCCAGGTTTTGGCAATACCTGCAA
>JAAUXU010036303.1_pt1 | contig 29441 bp, 29 predicted proteins | sample 7278151 | NCBI WGS metagenome assembly JAAUXU01 (sample SAMN14350113, study PRJNA611818) | marine sediment metagenome | isolation source: surface marine sediment (1.8m) | place: French Polynesia: Moorea | collected 2018-08
CGCTCTCTAGCCGCCCCGCGCTGGAAGTAGTCTAAGCGTAGAATGTAGAACAGTAGCTCTTGTACCATCAAAGTTTATAGATCAAATATACTGTCATAGTATGGAACCAGAGTAAGGACCTACGTATCTACTGGGGCCAGACCGTAGATCCTATGAGGATCTACAGCGTCCGGGCCCGGCCTACTTCGAGGCTAGTTGGAGGCCGTCCTGCGACCGTCTTACGGACGCTCTGAACCAGAGCGGCCCTTACGTTAACAGCCGCCCGGCCGACGCTACAAATGCTTGTAAGAAACCTCCGCCACCATCAAGTCCAACTTTCACATCATGAAATGGGATCTGTCAGTGCTCAGAAACATGTGACACCAATCCTTGTAGATTGGAGCAGACAACAACTTTTTAGTGGCTTTTTCCTCTCCCACCTTCTAGAAAGAGAAGGTGAGTGTCCCAACTGCAAATAATAATTAATAAATGTTTTGCTCAGTGAGGATTTTTTCAACATTTGCCTGAAACAACCTGCTAGAAGTTCCTTGTCTTGCCACGTGTACCAGGGCCTTGGTCTGGGCCATGCTGAGATTTCCAGCAGTCTGCATAGCACTTGCTGTCTCATGAGACATCTGCTCAACATTGAGTCTCTTCTTGGCTCTTGTGTCCTCAGGAGAGCTTGCTCAGGGTGTCCTCCTTCCAACCTTGGGAAAGATGTTTGTCCTTGGCCCTTCATTCTCCTCTCTCTGATGTTACTTCCTGTGATTTTGTCCTTGCTTGTAGGGGACAGACTCTGTTGCAGTGTCATCAGGTGAGTCTTTGGGGAGCAATGATGAGCTTTTCCTTTGCCTAATTGGCTGAGACATAAGGAGCAAACTACTGTCGGGGAATCTTTCCTGTGATTTGAGGGCTGACCACATCCTTGAACACCTCCACCTGCAAGAAAGTACTTGTTTGTCTCCACCCTCACTGCCTTTGTGCTGGATGTGGAGCTCCCCAATCTACAAATTTCACAATGGCAGTTGGGATTGTTTCTTGTGGCTCTGCTGATCTTCTGCATGTCCTTGGTCATGCAGCTGTAGTTCAAATGAATTTGGAAAGCTTGAGGATTGGTCCCATTGAATGAAGTCAGCTTGATGTGACAGCCATTGCACAGTCCAGATGGGAGAACACAGCTGGAATAGTCTTGGAAGACAGGCCTGGATAAGCCTCTCCTGAGATGGGGTGACTGTCCTGTCTGCTTTTCTTAGGCACAAAACAGTAGACAATCTGCAATCTCTCCTCAAAAGACTTCTTAGGATGAAGCACTCTGCTGTTCACCTTCCCTTCCTTCTAAATGCACATAATTTCCTACATATTGAACATCCCTGCACATGAATTTTTACATGCCCATACATTCTTCTTACAGAAAATAAATGTTTTTGCCTGTAACTTTTGAAGCCAAAGTGCTAGGATTTCATGGTTTTCTTACCTAGAATCCTATTTCTGTTACCTTTCCAATGGTGTAGAGCTCATTTATGGTAATTTTTGGTGGGCAAGATGTCGTAATTTCAGGGCAGTGGCGTGCCAAGGGGGATGGGTCTGGCTGTTGTGGCACTACCTAGAGCGGTGGGCCTTGAAGGGTCGAGCACCCCAGAAAATTTTGAGCCAATTTCCCTAATCTTCACCCCCTCCAAAAGCTAAAATTCCAGCCTCTCTGATTTGCCTTCCTCTCCGGCTGTCTGCCTTTGAGCACCGTAGCATCGAAATGGGCGGTCAAGCTATCAAACTTGCGTTCTTAATGTAGTGTCTCTAAATGTGAATTATGCATTTCACATCAAAATTCACACTCAACACGTTCCAGGACAGGGTATTCACGGAGGTTCTCTTCGGGAGAACTGGATCTATACCCCCCCCCCCCTTTCTTTTAAAATTTGTTTAGTTGGACCTGGAGTATGTACTTTTTTTTGGAGTCTTGACTAAGTTCTTTAGCAACCGAGAACACAAAAGTCGAATCTGCCGGAACCGGAACCTCTTAGGCCTTAGCACTTTCCTCCGCCGCTACATCCCTACTTATGCGCACACCACAGTTAGGCACTCCACCCACTACTTTTTCCCCACGTACTTTACGCGCGAAGCTTTCTCGAGATAACACATTTGGAGAAAATTGGTCTTTTGACGTCTAGGTTTTGGTACAGGGAACTTCGCAGCAACTGTCTCATAAGGTTTGGGCTCACTACGGACGACTGGCTCATGAACCCAATGCGACCAGGTAACGTTGAATACTTTGATGCACTGTTTAGATTGGTAAATGGTAGCAAAATGTGTTTAACAGGAAACTACACTTGTTAGAAGTCCTTGAGTCAGAGGTCCTCCCTCATCAGTTGATGAAAGATCCACGGTGATTCTCTTGAGCTCTCTTGATCAGCTCATACGGACACCCTCGATTTGGCACTGTCCGTTAGGTTCCTATGGTGCGTTAAAAGTTGGCCATGTGACTGACAACAATTTAGTCGCATTCTGTATAGCTTAAGAGACTCGCAGAAAGCTTCAAGGAAGAAGACAATTTTATCTACCATTAACTTTCGAGCAGGAAAATTTCATTCCATGTAGGATGAAGAGCTTGGTATTGCTCAGAATGACGCGAAAAAGAAAAGTATAGCATCTTTTATATTGTAAGGCGATTGTGATACGAAACACACTGTATCAATTCAATTCCTACTCACATGTCACAGGAGAAGTGCATTCATTTCAATGCACTCGCCGACATTGTTTTCCATCTTTATGATGAAGGTCTGAAATTCGTGCAATCCTCTGTTCTGTAATGTATTTACAACAGATTCTTTAAGTCAATCCTGTCTCCACTCACGCGAAGGAAGTGCTGGATACGCTCTTCATTCATGAGCAGTCGGTATACGAGGAAAAGTTTGGAGAGGGAGTATCAGTTACTTAAATTAAAAGCCATATCAAGCTTGGCTTGCAGGCTCAACCTTTACAAGCTGTCATGTCACTACTATGTCCAGTATGAAGAAATAAAGGTACATATATATTAACGCAACCTCTACACCAAGGGCTCGTCATTGTGATTCGTGGCGCCAAGGAGACAACAGCTCCTGTCGATCTGTGTTTTCGTGTCATCATGGTTCGAAACTGGATCCTCATACTAACTATTGTACTGTGGCTGTGCGGTGGAAGCAGAAGCGACGGTCGCTTCCACATCAGCTCGGTCTGCTTCCCCATTTCCTCGGCCGGACGCAGCCACTTCCTCCTCCTCAAGACCGGGATGAACAAGGAGTCCTCAGTCGCACAGGAGTGGGCGGAGAATAAAGAGGTTCTCCTCCAACTGAAAGACACTAGCTCCAAGTTGGAGAAAGCGCTGGGCCAGGGAATTGTCATCTCCAAAAATCGTTCACGTAGATCGCCGTCGTCGCTACCGAGATCGTTCTGGAAGAAAAAATTGCGCGAGACCAAGAGGTCGAGTGACGCCTCCCAAGGGGGATTCCCCAATCACATCAATCCTATCTTTGAGGGGTACAACTTCCTGGAGCGAAGTGGTAAGTTAGTAAGCGGTTAGTGATGACGCACCTGGTGAAAATGTCCCCCTTTCCCGGCTTCAGAGTGTCCTCCAAGCCGAGCTGGCGTGCGACGGTACTTCTGCCCGACGATGACTCCCGACGGAAAGAACCGCTGCCTCAAGGCGGAGCAAATCTGCGACAACGTCCCGGATTGCCCCCAGGGCGAGGATGAGCTGCCCACGAACTGCTTTTTTCATAGACCGGTAAGAAAAGAGTCAGTGATGAACGCACGCATCAACTTCCCCCATGCTCTTGTCCAGATGGTGGCTCGCTTGAACGACCTGATGCACGCCATCAACCGCGTGGCGGACTCGCTCACCAAGCCCATCTACCTGGTGGAGCGGTCCGACGACAACGGCAGAGAAAATCGTCCGCCAAACCAAGCGGCCGAGAGCTCGTCTTCTTTCTCCAACTTGAACGACCAGCAGCGGCGCATGCGCATCGAGCACATCTTCAGTCCCCAACTGCAGGACGACATCGACAGGGAAAATGACCGATCGGTTGGGGCCAGCGACGACTTCAGAGGCGAAGCATCCACCGCCGGCAAGGTCGCTGCCGAGCGCATAGGGCAGGCCATAGCACGGATGCAGCGACAACTGGAGGAGCAGCAACTGGAGGAGCGGCAACTGGAGGAGCGGCAACTGGAGGAGCAGCAGCTGGAAGAGCAGCAATTGAGTGAGCAGCAACTGGAAGAGCAGCAACTGGAAGAGCAGCAACTGGAAGAGCAGCAACTGGAAGAGCAGCAACTGGAAGAGCAGCAATTGAGTGAGCAGCAACTGGAGGAGAAGGGGCGGCAACAGGCGCCATGGCGCCGAGACCAACATCAGTTACGAACTGCCACTTCATCGATGCCTTCTGAGAGCCGTCCGGAGTTGAGCACGATGGCGACGAAACCAGCGTCGCAGGCCGAGCAGACGGTTCAGGAGTTCGCGTGGCGACAACCGCCCTTCACAGGATGACTTGCTTGCATTCGCGCAGAAGAGGGAATACACGGGTCAACAGTGAACTTCGGATGATCACAATTTCGACAATTAGAATTGCAGGATGATTGCACATATTTCTGCTTAGTTCGTAAATTGCAATGATGGCCAAAAGTCACTCCGAAAGTTCTCATATGATTTTGCACAATTCTGGATGAGGTCTTCTGCACGCCGAGCCAAGCCAAATAGCTCGTCTACCTCTTCTAGATCTGGTCATTATGACATTATTGCCCCCAAAAGTGACGTTAGGTTAGTTTTACGCCACATGTTTTTTTGTTCAGGTTTTGATGACATCATTCGCCCAATGCTCAAAGTGGCTTCACCTCAGGGCGTAACAAATGACCATTGAGTGCCCACTGTATTAGTTTCTTTTCCATGTCTTATTCTCAAAGATTTCGGGCATATTTTGATTACCAAAAAATGCAACCATGGCATGCACGGCCTGACTTGCTGACCCGTAGAAAACTACCGGGTTGAGCAGAGTCCTGACCACGCTCCGTATCCATTCTTAAGATCGTGGCTACTTGGGGGGCTGCAAGAGAAGCTCTTGGTCGATACGGACTGTGCGAATGACGTCATTACAGGAGAACAACCCCGAGAGAAGCTTCTGACTCAGTCTCCTTCTGTTGCTCATAATCATGCCGAAGGTTACTAGCCCTATAGCGGATATCAGACAGACTTATTGGGGTAATAGAATGGCTGCGGCCAGGAGGCAGACTTCACCGGGAAGTGCGCTCATCCGCTGAGTATCATTGCAATAAGGGGAGTCACCTACGAACGAAAAAGTTGATGCCAAAGAAGAGTAGTCATTGCTCATCCGAAATGCGATCATCCCTTATTCACTGTTTTCTTTATATTGATAGAATGTACCTATGAGCATAGACGGGTTCAGCATTCTCGTGTCCACTTAGAGAAATACAGCAAAGCGTTGGGAGGTTGCGAAGGTTTCGTGCCACTGCGAACAGCTCACAAGACTGCTGAAAGAATGAAGGTAATATACATGGAGTAGACATCTGACGCTGGTCTTTTTCAATTTTAGTTCTTTAAATATTTGTAGCTGCCACCTTACGCGATACAAACTTAGACCGCAGTTTACAAGAGAGTGAAAGGGGGTATGAAAATTAGCATTTTCATGCTGACTCTGAAGCCAAACGACTACAGCAAGAACGACCACAATACCACGGACAGAGAACTGGAGGACGATGAGCTGGAAAAAGGGAGCAACGAGAGGAAGGTCCTGCATGCCGTGTACGGCGCACTCTCCGGGAAAGATCACCCCTCTGGTGCGTTACAATGATGGAGAGTTTCAAGTATGTGACAGATGAGCGTGCCTCATGGTTGCTCCATACCATTTACTGAGCATGCCAGTGCTGACATGACGGCGGGCATGAGCAAACTTCAAAGGTCTGTATATTGAATCAATGAAAAGTCTCTTTGGTCCTATTGAGCGCAGTGTTTGACCAGCCAACAGCGTCACTGTTTTAGTAAAATTGTCCGTTAAATTTGGTTGCGCACGAAATGACTCAATAATCCGACTGACACCATTACCCATGAGTCAATTAATGGGAGTCGACTGTGTCTAAGATATTCACTTTCATGCCAGCTAAAAAAAAGACTTAAACAAAGACCGGCTTCAGAGCGAGTCGGTTCTGCTACAATCGAGGTCCAGTCAGACCAGGTCTTGCCAGTGTCCTACTTCAGAATGCCAACTTAGAAGGTAGTGGCCAATACATATTTAATACATACTGTATATAAGTTCAAAAAAGGTGCCTGATGGCTATGCACAGTGCACCAAGTGCTCAACAATGATTTCATGCAAAGGGTCATGCACCACTGGACCCCACTGTCACCTCAACAATGTCCACTCACTCCATGTCCATGGAACTATGTAGACTGTACCATGCCCGTGCAGACGGCATTAGAGCTAGCACACAGATCTATGCGAGTTGTCAGGGCTCTCATTGATTCATCTTTCTATACTATGAGATACATGCGTTATGACATGAGTAAGTAATATCTCCGGAGATTAATGTTGCGCACACATCCATAGTCTTGGTAATCTGCTCAACGCCAGCCTGTAATGCGTTGCACATGAGTCGACTGTCGAATTTTTAAAATCGTCCTTTTTTTCCCTATCGGTGACCCAAAAGTCTGAATGAGTCGATTCATGGGCTTGTGAATCGGGTTGGCTTGAGAGCCAACACAAAAAGTTGGAAAAGGAAGCAAAGCTCTTACCCTCACAACAGTGAAAGTTCACGAGAAACGTTTGACTAATCCACTACTTACGGTAAGTACGTGACGTAACTGGCGGCATTTATTTTTAGTCCATTCAACCTGAAAGTATGGAGAAGTTCCTGAAAGTTTTTCCACCTGGCAGGACTTTCATGTTGTGCTCATATTCAATCAAGTTGCGTCCGTGCAACTTTACTTTCTGGGCTGTTGCGCAAACCTGCAGCGCAAAGCGTTGGTTCGCTTTGATTCGCCAATTGCACGGCTGGCCCAGATGGCATTCGGCCGGTGCGTCCAAGAATGGCAGAAGTCTGACCGGGTGACGCCAACGAGAGGCACGTCTTCTCCCCGCCAGACGTCGTCGGGTCCATAAGGATCAAGAGGCCGCCAGCTGACTGTTCCGTCATGCCGGAGTCAATGGCGTCAATAACGTGGGACATTAAGCGCCATGACAGCACCGATCGCACGCAGCGTTCCTTTTTCTCTCCCTCATTGTATGCACGTAAAAGGAATCGAACTCTCTCTGCGTGTGAACGACGTCGACGACTTTTTTCGCGGAAAATTTCCGATTTCATGCCTCGGACAAATTTGTGTGAAATTGCTTCTAAAGTGACACGCTAAAAGGGGAGCGAAGGAGAGAGTGACAAAAAAGCAGGGTGCGCGCGCGCGCGTGAGTGCGTGCGTGCGCGTGCGCCGGCGCAGAGTACAAGATATGTCTTTCATTGTGGTCGCATCAAGGTGGAAACGATCCCTACGGAGAGAGCGACTGCCAATGGGAGAGATGGAAAGAGGCAAAAAGAGCATTCTCATCACCGACGACGACGCCACGGACGAGTCGAGCCAACAACACATGGACGGGGAGTCTGAATGAGGGGACGCGCAACGCGCGGTCTGACGACTTGCTCGGCTTCGCCAATGTCCTGACTGATGCGCAACTTTCCTGGATTGCTTTCTCGTTGCCGTTCCTGGGTAGGGCAGGGACGGGAGGTTGGACCCGGAGGGGACAGGAATCTCCCCCTCCGGCCTGACCAACCACCTCTTCAACGTGGGTGGGTGGATGGAGTGGACGAAATCTGCCCCTTTGCTTAGCTCATCTCACCTTTGTCTGTACTGGGTGTACAGCAATGAGCTCGAGGACAATCGGTGGTAACCCAAATTGATCTTGATGCCGTCAGACATGCACGTAGCAGTCTTTCTTACTTACTTGTCACTTACTTTGGGGTTATTTTTCGTCTGTCTGTTCGCTCAAACTATGAATGAGAACACGCTTCATTTTTCTTTTAAGACAACATCTTTATAGAAGAAAGTGGTGTTTCGTCCTCACAAGCTGACGTCATAATGACTGGCCCGAATAAGCTCTGACTCACTGTGATGATTTTCTATGACCACGAGAGTGTTGTCAAAGAGAAAAAAAAGTGAAGATTTAATGCTTGATTTTTCAATTAGAAGTCTTTACTTTTTCAGTCAATTTTTGCCTGGGCTCCTGGACTGAGCAGTCACCGCTTTGGCGGATGCCTCTGCCAGTGCCAATAATAACACGCCTTCCTCCAAATTTGCATGGATGTCTCTCCCTATGCATCTCTAGCCAAAGAGAACCAGAAGTGAGCAGTTTGGGTGCCCCAAACCGAGCAAGAATAAGCGAACATTGGTGACCCGTCTTGAACGAAATGTGGGTACTTGGGCACTTTAATGAGCGACACTGAAGGTTTCCGTATTGTTACTCCGACCACTATAGTGGGGTGCTCAGAAAGACCAGCAAGAGTAATGCTATCAAAGTGTCTGTCAGCAGAGTTGATTCAAAGAGTGAAGGCAAAGAGGAGATGACTAATGATAGCGCAACACCCCCTGCCGCAATGACATAATGAATAGTGCCAGAGCAAGGGACTACTGGAATCAGGGAGGGCACATCAACGGCGGCCAGAGCCACAACGCGTCCCCGGACGTGGACAGCGAGTCGAGGTAGTGCTCGGCCGACACCAACTCCAAGCGGCACCATCGCCCATGGGCGCGTGGGTCGACGTCAAGGCGTGGGCCGTGTCCGCCAGGCGCCAGGTGGCCCCGCGCACCGGCTGGCGGTGAATTGTGGCACTCCTGGTGTCTCCTTCCCCGCTTCTCCCCGTTCATTATCATTTCCCATTTCGCTCGCATTAGTGACTCCCCTCTTTCACGAAAATTGGTGTATCAGGGAGGAGGTGTAAAGCATTCATATTATACCCCATTCAATGGTCTCTTCCTCCCTCCGATCTGCGTAAAAGCTTTTTCCTTCTCCACCCGCAGAGATCAATTCCGCGAGCTGGGGACTCCTGTGCTTCAAAGAAACAGGGGCACGCACGCACGCACGCACGCTCGCTCACACGCACGCACGCACGCGCAGACACACACACACACACACGAAGAGAGAGAGAGAGAGAAAGAGAACGTGACAAAATACGTGTCTACTATTGTGCCCCGTCACGTCTCCCGCCTCCATTGAAAGAGGTGGCGGCGATCCATTTATTCGCACCCCCCACGCACTGGATCCACACGCTCGCTCGCTCGCTCGCACGCACGCACACACGCACACACGCACGCTCCAGCGCGTGTATCCATGTACCAACAAAGCTCAGTCAATGGCTGCTTTGGTCGTCTCAGTCTCGCCCCGGGGCCAATGGCATCGCACCGGTGGAAGGCGGGTCTTAAGAGGGGGAGGAGTTTCGCGAGGGGGAAATGAACGGGAGGCAGTTGAAGGAGGAAACTTAGTGGAGGAAGAAAGAAGGAAAGAGAGAAAGAAAGAAAGAAAGAAAGGAAGCGGACGTCCCAGCTTCTGCCACCATAATGTCCAATAACCCTGGATTAAGACTGGATTCTACCCTGGAAAACATGCGCGTCCACTTGCCAGCCTCCATGAGTCTGTCCCGGGAGGGAAAACTGACGTTCAAGCAGAACTTCTGCGTGGGGAACCTGATCTTGGCCGAGGAAGGCATCCCCACAACGGTCCAAGTGGAGGCCAGCAAATGGGCGCAGATCAAGGAGAAGATAGGAGACAAGACGGTAAGGAAGACTTGCCCGGATGAAACTGATTGTGGAATTCAAGATGTTCTCGACTGTTTATACGGGAACCCCCACGGTCTTGAAGACGGTGTTGAGGTCGTTGCCACAGTTCCCCAGAGTCCCTCTAAAAGACAGCGCACTCTCTCGTGTCCAGGTTGGTCTCTCTCGTGGTCAACATGGTGACTGTGCAGGGTGATAATCAACATTTTTCACTCTATCTATGGTGCAATGGTCAGAAAAATCTCCATTCGATGCTTCTCCAGCGCTCAGTTACTCGCTAAATATTGATACACATGGTGAAACTGCTTGTCACCATTCCGTAGAAAAGTAATATTTTTCATCATACCATAAGGGATGCCAGTGGTTTTTTCACAGGCAAATTTCTAAGTTTTGCTTCAAAGATTTCAGAGAATGACATACAGGAGTTGATGTAAAATAAATAAGTGCATTCCCGATGCATTGAGGACACTTCCCTCGGGGCCTTACGTATGTGTAAAGACCCAAAGTTATGTGAGGGGCGTCAAATGTTTTGGGCGCAAAATTGTACCGAGGGTCGAATATTGTTCCACAATACTGCTCTCTGACACGGCGGACAAGACATCGTCCACTTTAAGGTCGAAAAGTGAACTTTCTGAGTATTTCATGGCTGTTTCGTCGTCCGGTAAGAGTGCCAACAGCGAGGTTTGATTGGCTCTACTTGGACCGGGGACGCCCGGTCTTTTTTTTTGGGGGGGGGGCGTATTTCGGACTCGTGACATCTGTGCTATTTCTCTGTTCTTTCAGATGTGCAATCGTTTGAGTTTCTTGACTTTAGTAGCTCTGAGTAGACGTTGAAATTGGCATCGTAAGCGTATCTTGGGCCAAGTTATGGCATTTCAAGCACGCGCATGACGACGGTGAATGTGGGAGGCGGGATTTACAGCTCCTTGTTCTGGTTGTTAGCATTTTTCCTTATACACACTGTTTACAAAGCTTAAAAAATGAACTTGAGGATCAAAAGAGCCCTGGATGCCCGGTCTGCTTGACTTTTTGAATGAAATATTTCGTCAAGTTACTCCAGGGCTTCAAGTTAACAAGCGCAACGTTACTACAGTCCTGTAAGTAATGCCGGAGTATTGAGTTGGCTGCCAGGGCACTAGTGGACACAATGGATGCATATTGCAAAGAGTTTTTGCCAAAAACCAGTTCTTTTGCCTTATTCGCGAATCATGCACCTTTAGGTATCACATTCACTGTCGACAGAATGACCGTTCCACTGCTACGCAATACTCTGTAGCATCTCAAAGCCAATCTTCTGACTTAGCCTAACAAATAAAAATTACAATTTTAAATTACTGCCCCTCACAGGTGCGTTTGGTGCATAGAAGTAAGTCAAGAAAGCATTTTTTAGTATACGAGGAACACCTGCGCGTTAAATACTTGCTGGCATGTACAATCAACGTAAGTGGTGCACTTTTCTTACCCGTAACACAACACTTTCAACGTCTTCGCCAACATCTAGTATAAGCATTGATACAGAATGCTTAAGAAGTTCACAATGCTTGAGCGAGAGATAACTGAAAAAAACGAAAAACCGAGGAAATCCCGGCTATGAAACTCCAAATACTGGGTCTCGGGCTGCAGAAAATGACCCCTGGACACAAAATCTGTGCACCATGTAGCAGTTGCACAAGTTGTCCTCCCTCAATTGACATCCTGCACTTGTACCTTCAATTCAAGAGATTCGGCGACCATTTCCGAAGCTCCGCAGAACATTAAATTAGCTCTCTGGCAGCTCTTAAGCAATCGACAACCGGACCAGCTTTGTCCGTCACAAGTCCGTATGTCTGAGAGGTCCCTGGTTAGGTTAGGTCATTGTGTTTCAAGACCAACTTTGCTTTATTCATATGCATAAATTGAAACAACGCACACAAATTCTGTGATGTCGTCGGGGGCACATTCAAGGGTGACCTTACTTTGGATTGCCCAAAGATTTTCTCTTCGTGTTTGCTGTGAATGACTCACAACAAAAGGGGCACGATCACCTTGTTGCTGTTACCAATGCATTGTTTGACCAGGATTCTGAAGAGCGTCTCTATAACTGGGCCCTCTTTGCTGCCAAAGAAAGCTCTCTGGAGGCTGCGGCACTGGTGCCAACCATCCTCTTTGGCAGAGGAGCGCTGATCTTCCGGACTGCAGTTCAAGAAGGAAGGGAAGTGTCCATTTTCTACCAAGGCCAGACGGACGAGGACAAAGGTATCCTATGGAACTTGTCCACGAGACTCTTTCATTGCTATGACTGGCGCATCTTGTTCAAGCATCGACGTCGGACACCTCCACGATTCCGCTGGACCTCTCTTCTACTCCTTCTCCGGGCAACAGCCTCGTCTTGGCCTCGTTACCTGCGCTCTCACCGTTTGGGCCCCCGTTCTCATCTTCCTTCTACTCGCCCACGTCGTTGGCATCACTCAGCGGGCCGCCGCCGCGACCGCCGGCACTGGTGCAACCGCCTGCGTCGGCGTTGGTTCCGCCGCCGCCCCCGCCGCAGCCGCCGCAGCCGCAGCCACCGCGGCGTGCCCGGGAGAAGACCATGCTTCCGTGCGGCGTGTGCGGCAAAGCCTTCGACCGACCGAGCCTGCTGAAGAGACACATGCGGACTCACACTGGGGAGAAGCCGCACATCTGCGAGGTGTGCAACAAGGGCTTCTCCACGTCCTCGAGTTTGAACACACATAGGTAAGTCAGAGTGAATTCATCTCTAAACACTTGATGCGCTTGTCTTGACCCGTTGACTTCGGACTAGGCGGATTCACAGCGGAGAGAAGCCTCACCAGTGCGCCATTTGCGGCAAGAGGTTCACTGCCTCAAGCAATCTCTATTATCATCGCATGACTCACAATAAGGTACGGACGATCACCATTTCATTCTTCTGCAAATAAACTGACTGCAGAAGGTGATTTTTTGCTGGTCGTTTTTGGCATTTAGGTTGGCAAAGGTGGCCCTAGTGACAAAGACGCATGTAAATCCAAAGCGTAGCCTGAGACCTGTGACGTCTGCCACACGGAGTCAAAGCCCACTTGGCACCTTGCAACTTGGCCCCAGTTTACCATTTTTTTGAGCATAGGCCATGTAATGGTCATAGGCCTCAAAGCTCATCTTCACAATAGCAAGTAGCTCTGTAAGGTGCCATTTCAGCCCATTTAACATAGCAGCCCAGTGTGTCGAGTGTGGTGTAAAGTGCCATTTCCGCCAACCGCCGTCCAGCCCAGTGTCTTTAGCATGATGTAAATTCTCGCAATACGACCCACTATTAGCACATTAAATCAAGAGCAGGAGTCAAGTACTTTACGGGGATAATGGAACATGACCGCGGACAAGATAAAAATGACGAGAAAATTCAGCCCATTTCCAGCGATGCAAGTATGAAATTTGCTGTGAGTGTCGCGGATGAGCGGGCTGAACTAGGCAGGCTGGGCTGGACTGGGCTGCTGCTCTCACTACCTATACTATAAAGTTTTGTGGAGCAATTTTTCGGACTGTAATGTGTTTGTGAGCATATAAATGAGTTTTGTATTTTTGGCCCCCAGTAAGTAAGAAGACAACAGCACGGTCAAGCAGAAATTTTGCGTCAAAAATGAAACGTAAGCAGTAGGCTAGGTCAAAAATTGAAAAAAAAAAAGAAGGTTTTTTGGTGCTGAACTGTGCCGAACACTGCCTTTCAGCACTGAAATGAATTAAAACAACGGCCCAAAAACGTGAATCTTTTTGGAAAAAGGAAAATTACAAAAAGGATTAACAGCCCTTCTCTCTCTTTCCTCAGGACAAACCGCACAAGTGCCCTGTTTGCGACAAATCTTTTCCTACTCCAGGAGACCTCAAGTCGCACCAGTTGTCGCACAGCGGACTCTTTCCCTTTAGGTGCCACATCTGTCACCGCGGGTTCGCCAAGCAGAGCAATGCGCGCAATCACATGCTCGCCCACATCACGGGTAAGTCCAACACCGACTCCAAACAGATACTATTGTGTTGTGCATGCAGTGCAGAACAGAACATGCAGAAAGACCGTATTGAATCCATAGCTGAGCCTGAGTACTGAGGATCGATACCTTTGCCACTCACGCATAGACAAGAACGCACGTGCCTCGTCAGGTCTAGGCTAGGTCAAAAGTATCAAAGTTGCTTTGCTGTGATGCGAAATCGGCCTTAGACATAGTCATAGCTGATGCAAGTCTCTTTTTTAAATGTGACTTACTTTACGCACTTTTTACTCAAAATTTGCTAAGATAACTTACTGCTTGTAGTATGAATTGAGGAAGTTTTTTTCTAAAACTTTTGACAGGATTGTGCTACAGAAATGGTTCAGCTCACTTTGGAAAGTTGGGATATGCGCTTTTGTAATAGGTCCATAGAACATTCAACCGTGTCTTAAAAATATGCCATAATTCATAACTTTGCTCGCATATTGTAAAGAAATAGCGGTCCAAGAACAAAAGTGCACGTTAGTTCGTTTTTAAAGGAGATCCTGGGGAGCTGGTAGAAGGACGAACCATTTTTGTGGATCAATCAGTCGGAGGGTAATGCAACAAATTAGGAATGCGAATACATTAAGTAGGAAATGAAAGTTTAAGTTTAAAATACAAGTAGCCTCTTATACAAATTATTTGGTAGAGTCCTAATATTTTGGCCAATAGCACAGAACTCCGGCCATACCTTTTGTGGAAAAAGAACTAGCCTCATGTATGCCTACGTACGTGCCCTCACATGCAGTTGGACACCATGGGGTCCACTGTTGCGCAGTCCCTCATACCAACCACTACGAGTTGGAGTGGATAAACTACATGTTTGAATGCTTGAAAGCCTCATTGTGCTCTCCATTCGTCATCCTGAATTGATTCCTGCTGAGGTCATCCTCTTGGCTGTAATTCTCCACATTAATCTGTGACATCTTCGCCAGCTCTTTCTCGCTCAGGTGCTTGATGATTGCGGTGTCCAAGTTGTCTCCGAGAATGCTGATGGCAGTGCGGAAGCTGAGAGGAAGCACAGTAAGCATGGCAGACTGTCCAGTGAAGTGACTGGTGCCTGTCCTGCAGCCAGTCGATGGCGAGGATAGGCGCCACTGGCGGCAACGTGACCACCGTCAGTAGCATGATCATGGTGACAAGATCAGCCTGCGGCATCTCTGCTGCTCCGATCGAAGCCGCCGTTGCTGTAACTGAAACGACCATGACTTGACCAATGACGTTGCACTACTGTGCAGGGGGTTGCAACAGTTGATTTCGCCTGGCCATAGATTTCATCCGTCGTCAACGCAATGAAGATGGCACTAACAACAGTCGGGCCATGTTGATCGTGGCCCTGATGAGCAGTCTCGAAGTCACAAAACCTCCTGGGTAAAACAAAAGGGGTGAAAAAGTCGACAGCTCCTTTCATTTCATTGGTAAATCCGCCAAGGGGTACGTTAAAAAAGTCAAAGCAAGAAATCCTCTGCTGTTAACTTTGTTGACAACTGCATAAGTAACGTTTTCTTCAGTTATAGTTCAGTTAATACTTGATACTAGTTGGCAGGATCAATGCGGTTGTTGCTCCGGCCTTGCTTGGCAGAACCAGACCGGACGGCTTTGATTTTTTGCACGTTGCAAGGAAGGATAGAGTCCGGGTCCATCTTGATCTTGTCCATCCTCAAAATTTACCTCCTTCCAGGGATCTTCAGCTGACAGGAGAAACAAGGCCCGGATGAGGCATGAAAAAAAAAGAGCTTGAGTGAGACATGAGAGACTTTGTACGCAGCCCTGAATGCGAACGTTGGAAGATGCATCAGTTGCATGTCAATTGCAACCAATTGACCATCATCACAGCCATCATCATGACTCTCATCACAGTCACAAGCCAAGATGTTTCGCGGTCGTTTGAGTCTCGCAATCAGTGACCAATTCGCATTTGAAGCTTTTGCTTACGGCACGAAAGCTCAAAAAAATTATGCAGGCGAACCTCATTTTCCCCCGACGAATCGAGTCGAAGCGGAACCAAATCGAACCCGAGGCACAGGTTCGAACCAAATCAAGGTCTACTCAGTGCTGACACGAATGAGCCAAGATTTTCCTCCAACCACCTTGCGGTGGACGAGGACATCCCACGAGGACATGTACAAGTCATATGTGCGTTTATCCTATTTCAGGAATTTCTCACTCCCCGTTCGCTGGAGAGCGGGACAATGTGGCTCCCACAATCTCGTTATCGTCGTCGTCGTCGTCGTCGTCGCCTCCGTCTTCTTCAACGACCTCGGCTGCTGAGACCATGAACCATTTCTCGTGTCCACTCTGCTGCGACGTCTTCCCTTCTGCCGCCATTCTCCAGATTCACGTCAGGAGTCACCTTTTCATGATGCCGGCGGCGGCCGCGGCCGCTGCCGCGGCCGTCGCCGCTACGTCAGCCGCGACGACGACGGGTGAGCGCGCCTTCGTCGCAGCTCCCGACGCAAACAAAGTAGAGTAGTTGGCAGCGTTAAGAAAGCGGCCATGAAGCATGCACTTCTCAACTCAAATGTATACGTCTGTAAGACTTTGTTCTCGTATGTTCGTAGCCTTTTTCCGGTAGAGAATAAGTTTATCGTCACTCAAGTCTCTCTTTGTGCTTTCATAGACCTGAGCGTGTGTGCAAATATGACATGGATTGTCCATGCTTATACAGTTTCTCAGCTTAGCTGCTTGAAAGAAGTATGTGTTGGCATCAAATGCTATCCATGGACGAGATTGTGCGAATGAAGCCTGCGTAGTGCGTTAATAAATGTGTGCTGTACATAATGTCGTTGAAATATGTCTTCTTTTAATCTACAGTTGCATCTTCGTAGCTGCGTTCATTCGAGTGAGACAGTTGCTGAAACCTGATACATTTTATTCCTACAACTTTTGCTCTGTGGAGAAAACATTGCATGTTGGAGTAACTGTGGTAGCTTAAGAGGTGCAATATGATGAACAAGCTGACCAATAATCCCTACGCCTCTGTCTATTCCTTCTCTATCACATTCAGGAATCAATGATTTTATTGTGAGAGGTTTCGGGAATGCAGCAAATTGTTTACCGCCTCCACTCTACCGCTACATAAGGTACGGTGTTCCTTTTACACCGAGAGTTAGTAACCTATGCAGTACACACCAACAAAGGCTTTGGGTTGGTATGAATGGTATTCACAAAGTTCTACTTTTGCTATGGTGGATTATATTAGTACAGTTACAAGAATTACAGTTGTAAGAGCCATTTGAGTGACATGTTTATGTAGCAAAGATACAAGACTTCAACTTTGCTTGCAGGGAAATTTTGCAGGGACGTACGGAGTTTACCTAAGACACAAGGATCATGAGCAAAAATGCTGAGCACATCCAGTCAGCACCTTCAGCCAGATTTGAATCCATTAAATATCTTCTTGTAGCCAGTCTGCCAATCACAAAGCTCTCACAAAAAACCCTAAAAATCTTGATGAAGTGAAGGCAGTGCAAGAAGTAGCTGACAGCGCAGGTGAGGACACTCCAAAGCTGGTGGAGAAGAGTTTGATGGACTTCAGAGTTCAAGTGTGCACACTGGAAAATGGAGATCACCATAAATAGCCACTTTAAGGCCCTCAGGTGGAGAGTGAAATTAACTTTCGTTGGTGATAATAAATGGCCCCTAGCTGTGGACAACTAAAAGTATTGTTCAACAAACATCGGTCAACGCAGTTTAGAGCTACAGGCGTTTATAATTGCCCACTTCATGAAAGACCCTGTGTGATAGTCCCTAGGTAGGCAGTTAATCTGCATCATATTTTCCTCCGACCACAGTCGTACTGGCTGCTATGCTTTTAAACTGGGCCCAAATAGACTGCTTATAGTCGGGGCTCTGATGTCACAAGCAGGATGTAATGAGATTGTTAGCTGGCCCTACAGTCTTGACCATCATTTGCTGCCACAACAGAGAAAAAAACAGAATCGAGTTGCCAATGCAGGGAGATCCTCTAAACTGGGATCTCAGAGAAGAGACAAAGGGGCCTGCCATGATCTGTTGGTGCTGCACTCTGAAAAAAAAGTTTTCCCCTCTGGTCTACGGAACTTTTAGTCGAAGAACTTCTTCCTGCCAGCTCTGATTTGAGTGAAATGTGCGATGCCACCGATCTCTTCTCCAGCTTCTGCTACGTGATGGATGCGCATCCACTTCGGGCTAAAGTCATCATTCTGTCTGATCTGCAGCTGACTAGACACTCGCTCTGGTCCTCCTTATGCTCTTGGTCCACAGCAGCGCCCTACACCAGGCTGCCACAGAGGCTGTTGTTCTTCTCTTGCCTGCGAACTTAGACAGAGATGTGACAATTGTGCACAAGAGATCAGGACCCTGGAAAGGACGAAGAAAAAGCCAGGAAAAGTTAAACAAAATTTCTGTTGAAACAAAAAAGGAACGAGCTTTCTCTGCAAAAAATAGCATCAGGGTTTTTTTGCCCTTTGTTTGTTCCCGCCAGAGTGGATGAAACATTGTGAGCAGATACGATTCTGCCCCGGAAGCTGCCCTTCATGTGTTATGGTGACTTGGATGGTGGTCGTCATTTATCTGCTAGAGTTCTTGGTCCAGTCATTGTGTCACGGAAAAGAGCAAAAAATGCTGTTATGATGTCTCTCATTCCTGGTATGATTGCAAGTGTCACCATGTTGGAGGTGCTTGTGATGTGATCAAGGACCTTGGACATGGCACCAGGAAATAACTCTAGTACTGAAAGCAACATCTACATCAGACATGCGGAAAAGTTGTGGAAATGTTATCAATTACTACTCACAGCTGGTGACAAAAGGTGAGCAAGTTACAGGGTGACTGGGAATGATTGGGAAAAGGAGAATGTTAATAGTATTTTCGCGGTAGCTCTTTCATTTCTTCTGATATTTACTTGAAATTTCATGGCAAGGTGTGTTTCCTGTTCGCTTCTTCTACCGCCTCCAGCCTGGGCCTGAATTTCAAGCAGGCCTTCTGGATCTCAGCAACGTCAATGTCATTCCATGCTGCAGTGATCATGGCACGTAGAGTCCAGGTCGCTGTGATGGACGTAATTGACCTGTTGTCAATTGCGCTCCACCAGTAGAAGTCCAACAGCATTAAGTCGGGCTCGGACGGCCGTATGGGGGCGTGCCCTGTCTTGCTGCCACACATAGTTAACGTCAGGATAATTGGCGCGGATCCGTGTCAAGCCCTTGTACCTGAGCACCCGGTAGAAAGAAGAAACTCTTCAGTGCATTTAGTCCTCTTCGCTCCACTCCCAGGGACCGACTTGACACCCTCCTTTTTTGTCCTTCTTGAGGTTGTAGGCAGTGCTGAGGGAGACCTCTACCTTAATCACAATCCATTTTGAGTCCATTCCCGCATCTAGAAAGCCTTTTCACCTCACACGTGTCCATCACGAGTCCTTGGCACCATGGAAATAGTGGAAATCACAGCTCAGATTCAACTCATTTTCTGCTTATTTCAGAACATACTTCATTTCAAATCAAGAAAGGTTGATATCATGCTTGAAAAAATTTTCCTAATCATTCCCATTCCCCCTGAAGGATGTATTGCACAAGATGTTAAGAATATTTGATATTACACATGGCTACAGTATAGCATATACTGTGTAAGTTACTGAATGAGGTGAAGAGACTCACAATTTGCTCCAAATACAGTGGCCGAGTAGAACAATATTTGGAAGTTCGCCAGAAACAAGTGCATAAAATGCCCTGATAACAGTATACATGAGTGAACAGTGACAGTGCGATCTGTGCTATTAATTAGTATATCTACCCTATGTTACGAGATTTATAGAAAGAATTATAATGAGGATGCTTAACATAGGGATAACCATAAAGCTGTGCCTGCATTTTTGGCTTGAGGCTCTTCACTTCTACATGTCCATGGTGTGACTGCACAGGAGCAAGCTTGATATGACTGGGGGCAGGGTGATGGGGGATTGTGTGATGACCTTGGAGGTGGGGCCTAGTGGAGTGAAGGGTCTGGTAGACAGGGTGGTTTGGCGTGGAGTGATGCACAGCATGAGGAGGTGGTGTCACCGCCAGATGAGCACCAGGGCGCACACCATAGGGTGAAGCTGGAGAAGAGGCATGATAGGGGTGAGGAGTGTAAAGATGCGGTCGAAGCCTTCCTCTATGCTGCAACTGAACGGACTTTGGCTTTGTTGGAAGGCTATGAATGAGGTGTGGTTCAAGAGCTGTCAGATGAATGGTGTGAAGGTGTGTATGAGGTGAGGACACTGGAGTAGTGATTTGCGGATGTGGAGTGACAGAATGGGGAGCTGGTAAAGGATGTAGTGAATTGTATGCTTGAAAATAATGTGGAACAGTGTGGGGAGTAGTCAGATGACCATGATGGGGAGCAAGAGTGGGTTTGACTGGAAAAGGATGTGGAGTCAAACTTTTGGGATCTTCAGGAAGTGGATGTAGTATTGATGTAGGGTGATGAGGTGGTAGTGAGGGTGAGAGAGGATCAGGGTGATGGGGAACGGGAGTGGGATGGTGGGGGTCAGTAGAATTAGGGATAGGAGTGACATGATGAGGGTCAGGTTGATTAGGAATAGCAGGAATGTGAGGGTCGTGTAGTGGTGCAATTGCAGGAAGAAGAGGTGGATCATGAGTTGGATGGAGTATTGGCGGATCAACAGCAGGGGCAATGTCAGGAAGGTCAGAGGGGGGCAAGTTGTGCAAATCGATGACTGGTGGGTCTTGGTAGGGAGGGTGTGAGTGAGGTTTGTCGTAATCAGGATGAATGGGTAGCAACGGATGCAATCCATATTGGTGAGTATGTGTTTCCAGATTCGCCAAAAGATAATCAGCCTCATTTAGGAGCTCCACTTTGAGGTCAGGAATAGCAGCCAAGGCAGGAGGCAACTCTGCAATATTAACATCTCCTGTGAGGGAACTTGGATCATCTAGTGGTGCTGAGCCAAGATGCTCGTTATGAGGCATCTCAGGTTCTGGAAGAACTGCAGGAAGTGGATGGAGCATTACATGAGAAGCTGTGACTATAGTAGGTTCATCAGATGGCTGTGGATGTGGAGGGAGCTCAGGCGTCACATGTAAAGGATGATGCAGTGCTTCACTAGCTGGTGGGGGCGGCGGCAATGAGGGTGGGGGTGGCGGTGGCGGCAATGGAGATGGCATTGCTGGATGGGCAGGAGACAGAGAAAGTTCGGCCACTGGCACTTTATTTCCATTAGCAGGAATCATCTCTGCCATAGCTCGCAAGCCATTGACCAAATCAGTATCGTTAGTGACAGTCTGGATGGGGCTATCTGAGTTCATGAACGATAACTGTCCACGCATGACGTCACCATCAGGGGTCCCGGTATGTGTCTCTTGGTCACTGGTCAAGGGATCACCCACGTCAAGCTGGTTCTGAAAGTGAGGATGCCTGGGGTCGAGGCTGATGGGCAACTGCATGACAGTGTCAGTTTCAGGAGCCTCAGGAGGTGACACTAGCAAGATGGGAATTGCCACACCAACTGGCGAGTCTTCATCTGGGAAGTTGGGAAAGGCAATCTCGCCATGATTGTTGACCATGCCTTGAGCGTTTGACTCTGTCCCACACAGGGCTAGGGATGCTACCATGCAGAGTGCGGGCCACATCTGGAACATCTGAAACCACGATGGTTCGTCGGTAAAGACATTGTCTGGTCATATTCGTTCAGGGCCAATTAGTATACAAAGAAATGCTATTTGTTCAGGTATGTTTAATTATTGATTGACGCAGGAAACATGCATGCAAAGACTTACGTTAACTTGTCTGAACAGTATGTCTGGTCGTGGGATGTATTGGTGGCTTGAGATTTCTAATGGCCTTGAAGGGCGGCCCGTGGATTTGTCACATTAGATTGGGTTGAAGAACGTACCAATCAAGGATCAGGCAACAGTTGTAGCCTCGTTTTCTTTTGGATAGATCCGCCGACCTTCATCTTCCAAAGTGTAGTCAAAAGTGTACCTTTGTACCTTATTGCTTGGATCCTGGGATGCCTCTATACATTGAATGTGACAATGTAGATTACTAACTATTGAGGTATCAGTTGCCAACCATGGATTTTTCAATTGATAACATGAGTAGAGGTTCAGTAATGCCGAAAAATGTTTCTCCTCCTGAGGATACCGAAAACAAGGATGTCACTCCAGAGTCTCAGAATTTGAAAGCATTTTCACCTTCTGATCACTTACGTCAATGAGGTGGACCAAAACCTTTTTTTGAGCTGAAGAAAGGAAAACACACTCAAGAAGAGCTCCGTCCCCTGGATCGACGTCCGACCAACTGTGGAATGCGAGCGAGGAACAAAAGTCGACACTAATGGAACAATTGTCATCCACTGCGGAAGAGTGGAAACGAACAGGCGACGGTGGAGGCGGTGGCGGAGGCGACGGCGGAGGTGACAGCGGAGGCAGAAGCCGCTACCGCGAATCACGACATTGGCCTTTACTGCACGCCTTTTTTTGTGCGTAAAATCTTCTCACTCGCACGCGCATTGAAGTGTGCATTTATATGCGTACGACGCTGATTTTCGCATGCATATTGAACCCTGTTCGCTGCCACCACGGCGACGGCGACGGCTGCGACGGCGACAAGCAACGATTCCGAATGATCTTGCCATTGATTATCATGACATTCGCTGCAGCCAATGCACAAGAGTCGGGTTCCAAGTGGGCCCACCTATGGAAGGTTGCAGTCGGTGACAACGCCTACTTCTCCCGAAACGTGGCCAAGAAGCTCTTCTCGGCGGCCACGCACCATTGTAGCAGAATCAGGACAGTGTGAAAAATCAGGAGTGGCATCACTGACGAGTGCTAAATCGGCGGCCTGGACTATAACATGCCCTCAAAAAGTATCCCGAGTATAGAGAGAAACCAGGGAGGTTGTCATTTTTCACAGACTATACATATGCATGCCACATATGGCACAGCTGCATTAAGGAGATAAGCAGGGTGTGCAGTTACGCATCAGCACATTTACGATATTTTTCTACCTGAGTAATCATAGCAACAGCTTTGTACGTTTAAGTAGTCACGACGCGATTTCGAGACATGAAACAAGGTTAATAAAAAAATTAGCCATTCCTAGGGATTGTAATTGAAGCACCTCCTCCTCCAGGGCATAGATCGAAGGCCTTCTCTGTCGGCTCCGCTGTCATTTCATACGTATAAGATCATTGTGCATGGGAAGTCCTTGCGCTTCTCGTACGTTGCCTCATGAACTCCTTGCATGGGAGAGAGAAGATCTTGCGTGACACACGAAATTGCAACAGAGCGGACCGAAAAAGTCACGTCCGAGCCGAAATTTTGCTTAAGACATGTCACGCTTTCTTAATCATTTGCCAGTCTAGTAGATTAGGAGCCCGATCGATCTGCACTTGAAAGACGAGGTCGAACTTGCTCAGGCAGCCTCGAGGCCGGGGAGAGGAGGTTTCTGGAGAGGTGAACTACTTACCTATGGTAAACTCTCAGGAAAAGGTCAATATGCTACACTCAGATCCCAGTGATGAACCCTTACGGTCCAAGCGGGACTGGTTGGGACTCACGGACGTGAGTGACTGATGCAACGAAATTTGCCTTTGAGTTGGGGGTGCACTAACAGTTGGTGCACCCGGAGGGCCTCCTTCTGGCAGAGTGAATGGGGCACAACCGTGGGTGCACCAGGTTGAACCGGACGGTCTGCCCGATCGGAGCCCCCAGTGGCTCGTGCAAATGAGTCGCACTGCACGAACTGCACCTGATGTGGTACGCTTAGGCCAGCATTCTGGTGTGTTCCAGTCAGAGTGTAACTCTTTTGCGGGTGCACGTACGTGATTTGGCTGAAGTAAGTAGCAGGAGGCTTTTTTGCTGAGCACAAATAAGTGAGTGTGACAACTCCTGGGGAAAAAAGATGTCATTCGCACATGGCACACTCGTACAAACGATGATTGAGTCGTATCTATGATAGCGAGAAATTTTCGTGTTGTGTATACAATCAACCGCAAAATCAATACAGGCGCTTGCGCGTTCATACGTAGGTAGACACATCTTGCAATGAGTGGGAGTCATTTCCTACTCGCTTTCTTCCACCACGGCGGCGAAGTCCAACTCAAGCACCAGACCCTCGAACGAATGGAGTCGAACATCAGACATGTCGACGTAGACGCTGTCGGTAACAGGGGACGTCAAATCCTGTGCTATGACTGACATAGGACGCGTTTACGTGGGACGACTTACTCAACTTCAGTAAGTGGCGGTTCGCCGTCTTGCGACGTGACAATGATGGTCCTTCCTTGTTTGGGAGAGCCAGGATAGATGGAGGTGAAGTCCACGGACACGTAGCTGGACACCTCGTGAATGTTTATCACGATTAGGTAGCCGATGTCGAGTTTCTCGCTCTTCCTGTCGTAACAGTTTTGCAAGCGAATTTTTGTCACCCCCTGGCTGTGCATCAAGCTCACTCACCTAAGATAAGCGAACACTTCTCGGTCATGGTACGGGTAGAACACGTCCCCGTAGGTTAAGGCGCTCTGTGATCTCAAGTTTATGAGGCGCTTGAAGAGACCCACATTAGAATCCGAGTCCATCTTCTGGGACTCGACGTTGATGACGTCCAGATTGTTTTCATTGACTGGCAGCCAAAGCGGTTTGTTAGGGTCCGTGGTGTTGGAGAAGCCGGCGTTGTCGGACTGATCCCACTATGTAACCGGAATCACGTCTAGACCTTGCAGCTGTGGGTCTACCTACGTGTACAACATGGACTGTTCATCTTGCCTGCATGGGTCTCCTGGCTGGATCTCGGGAGTTCTCCGGATATCCAACGCACTCATCGGCATATGGCGGCAGCGCGTAGGGATCCTGGGTCAGCTCGCAGGTGATCTTATCTTCTCCAGACATGCCTATCTCGTCACCGTAGTAGATTATCACCGTGCCTGGCAGCAGCAAGGTCATCATCATCACCACCTCACTGTACTGAACGGGTACTCTCTCATACGCTTAAGGACAAAGATGAGTCTTTAAATGAACCGTCAGCAGATACTCTAACGACGCCGTTTCTACTCTACCAGACCCGTCGATGGCGACTGTATCGTGGTTGTCCATCTCCCAACATGGAGAAGCTACGCCAATGTCGTCCTCGTCATAGTCGTTGTTGGGTAGGGAGGACAAGTAGTCAAGTACAGCCTGATGGAGGTCGTCGCCAGTGAAGCTTCTGGATGTGAAGTCAGTGGGTTAAACTATGATTAATAACGAGTGGCTGAGTGAAGGCTAAGACTCACTCGTCCTTCCAGGGCATGACTCCGAAATTGAATGGAATGACAGCCTCGTTCAAGGTATCGTTTCTGTACTTCTCGGGCCAGTGCGTGTTCTCGCCCTTGTCCAGCATTTCCAGGAGAAACAACCTATGCCAGAGATTTGACTAGTCCGATTAGTCTCTCTTGCGTACGTACTTATGTACATGTATACAGCATGACAGTGCGTACGGAGAAGTACAGGGAAATGATCTTCTGTAGCCAGATAACCACTCAATGAGTTTGCAACTATCGGAGATCTGGCACTGAAAGTTTTTTCGGGACATTCACGGTAATATGTCCTCCATCTATACAATCACGGACTCACAGCGAGAATGAAGAGACAGTCCTACATCCGCAAAATAGAGAGTCCGTCACGAAGCCCATATTGCTGTTGGGCCTCACTCTGGTCCTCAGACCAGACGGCCACGGGCAATTTAGGCATGGTGACGGCTGCAGCCAAAGGGACTTTTTCTTAGAGCACTTGGGTGAACAGAAGGCAACGGTCCTGTTGACATTGGCCTTCTCCACCACATTGTCGAAAGTGGTGTTTACGAAATGCGCATCGATGAACAAAACATGGCCCGCAGAGTCGTGATAGCTGACCAAAAGCGAGCCATAAATCCAGAATTCCGAAAAGGTCAATTCTCCTTTACGTCCATGTGCATCAGTGACGTACTCTGTTCAAGATATGTCGTAACTTCCTGTTCGGCCGTGTGTGATATCACAATCTTAGAACCTTAATGAAAGTGTGCTTTCGGCCGCGAGTCTTTAAAATGAAGGACCTTCTCATGGACGCATTTCTTGGTCGATCACCTGCGTGACTCATCGACCCTAGCACCAAAATTGCAAGGTGTCGCGGACGCACTCAGCATGGGGATCGCAACACTTCAACTCTTCAAGATTTGCTCATACGTCGGGTCCTAAGCACAGTCTACACAACTAATATACCTCTGCAAGCCATCTCTGCTCGAGTATTTAGCAGTGAGATCCCTGAGCATACTCAAGAATTCTAGAGTTTGATTCTGCTGCGACGACGGTGTTGCAACGTTGTCAAAGTCCTCAAAGAGCACATTGAAGGCGCCGATGCGAAAGCCGTACACCGCGGGCTTCTCCAGCCAGTACTCCATGATTTTCTGAGAACATATGCGATCTATCTTTCAAAAGGCAACTGATTCGTGACTGCTGTGCATACCCTGATTTCTTCTCTGACTCCTTCATTCAGAAGGTTCAAGTCCGGCATATCAACGAGAAAATTGTGAAGGTAGAATTCATTCCGCACGCTGGAGAACTTCCACGCCGACATCGGCGGGGCGCGGCTCATCTACAAACAGTTATCAAACTTTGGTTAGAGTACAGAGTGTAGCAGGTCAGTAGGTATTCGGACATGACACTCCTGTGATACACTGTACGGTACATGTATTAAAACAGTGTTTTTTTGTTTAGCCACCAGTCTTATTCACTCCTAACGCTTGGTCGAACAGTTCTTTACTGCAAGCTGCCAACAGTGGAGTGTGGTAAAGTGTGAAAAACGAATATACCAAAAGTAGAGCGTCCAGAAAGTGTGCAAAGGACTTGCTACAGAGCTGCTTGTCTCCACCGAGGCCATGGCCTCTGGGGCCTCTCAAAAATATGCTTCTCAAACTCATGTAAGTGTACCAAACGCATCCATGCAAGAAGAGTACTACACTACTCGACCTAGTCGTTTATAGACAAAATACTTCCTTTAGACGATCGGGAATGTCCCTTGAGCGAGATCTTTCCCAAACAAAAAAAATTGGCTTCGGTTAAGCGGAGACCATTGTACAAGTCTCACCCAAGCATTTGGCGGCTCCGGAAGCTCTCCGGTCTCGTTGAAATTGGCGTTAGCCGGGGGTCGCCAGACGTAGTAGTCGGCGAAGCCGTCCTCCTTCAGCTCGCTCTTCTGGAACCACTCCATCTTGTTACTCGTGTGATTCGGTATGAAGTCCAGGATGACTTTTATACCTGCGAAAAATAACTTGGAGCAACGACGTCGTCGTCATGGACTTCCTGGCTTGCCCCGACCTCTTCTATCCAGTTCTGTGAGCAGCAAGTTCAGGTCATCCTCCGACCCAAATCTGAGGTCGACCTTGGTGTGGTTCGTCCAGTCGTAGCCCATGTCTGCGTCTCCGTACTCGTAGAACGGGGACAGCCAGATGCTGTCGGCGCCAAGATACTCCAGGTAGTCGATCTTTTCGTAAATGCCTGACGACAAGAGGTGGTCAAACGTCACGGCACTCAGTACCATGCACTTCTCGTGATGTCACTACTAACTCACCTGTCCATATCAGCATGACTATAGCAGGAGAGTAACTGTATATTGCATCTCCGTATTATAGCACCATATTTTCCGAGTTTTCACCGAGGTGATCTGACCTGTCCAAGCCCTCATATTGTCCTTGGGCTATCGCCCTCAGACAATATGACGCTGAGGACATGTCAAATCACCGAGGAAAATGAGGAAAGAATAGAGCACATTAGGAAGATGCAACTGGTAATTTGAAGCGAACTTTCTACTTTGGAGCGCATTTCCTGTATTTTTTGGTGTTGAAGAGAAATGAAATGCAGCGGCGTATAAGGTGGATCAGTCTTGTCCGCCCCTGGGCCAGAGGAGGACAATAAAGAAAAAAGTTCGCTTTATAACTTTATATTAATGACTCATGTTGTAGTACTATTGTAGACTTGACTGCACAAGGGATTTTAAAACCCAAGGGCGTAGCCCTTGGGGTATAAAACATTGCACGAGAGCTGCCAACTCCAAGGGGGGTCAGTATCGTACACATTATCCATTGTTAATTTGTAACTTAACGCACAATTTCTGGAATGTCTTCCTGCTTTCTTGACACTTCCCAAATAGTTGAGAGAGGTGAACCGACGCGTGTCGCACCCCCTCACTATGGGGAAGTCTAAGAGTGGTGATTTACAATATGTCTCCCGGAGGGAGTATAGTAGTGAGGGAAATATAGTGCAAGAATATTTCCCACTAGACAGTACACTGCTTGCCGCAAATAATGTCGCTTGGAAAAAAGCGTTGTGCTTTGCCTTGTGGGATAATTGTAAGGTTTCATTTTAGGTTGGAATGTGTGATGGAGAGTGTTGGACATGAGATCCTGCAGTTTCGTCAAGTTTCAGGGACTCATTGTCATTGTAGAGCACTTTAAGTGTGGTGAGTTGACACGAGCACCATGCTGGTTGCCGCCGAAAATTGATGTTTTTGACCAGCAAATGAAAGTGACAGTGACTGAAATTTTCAGGGGGGCTTCCACCCCCCCAGGTCCCCCACTTTTGGAGGGCTTCACCCCTCAACCCCCCCCCCCCAGTGCCGTGGCGCTAGGCCCAAAAAACATTACGTAGCACTACGTAGGAGATACTGAGCTGTCTAGGCTGAAATGGCCGGCACAGGAAGGCACAGTAGTGCCGCACGTTCTCTGGAGTAAAGAGGCCGTCAGGTCTTGGTCTTGTCTTTGAATAACCTGTTCTGTGCGCTTGTCGCCCGGCCGGCCATTGCAGCCTTACATCTTACGTAGTCCTACATAGTGTTTTTTGGGCCTAGGCAAACCACAACGATTTGTACCAAGTGACATTATGTACGGCAAGCGCTGTAAATAAACAAGGAAATATTCCGGAAATCGTGCGTTAAACATATTGCATAACGTCTCATAACGCAGTGATAGTAAAAAAAGTAATAGCATTGCACACAAACACACATGTCAAAGTGAAGGTCACTTACAGTGACGATGAAGAGCCATTGCCAGAGTTCGGCCACTTTTGCCAAAGTTTTGGCAATGGTCGCTGCCAAAACAGTGCTGCTTTACAGTGATATAAGTGATGACAAAAACTTATCACATTTTTTGTGTCTTAGCCCTCGGTGAATGTTGATCTTGTTGGTTTCATCCATAGTTGGGTTTCCTTAATAAAGGCTGGTATATATTCTGTCGTACTATTGTCTTGCCTTTTTCTACCTCAAAATACCCTGCTCTTATTATTATAGCTCGCTTTTTTGCATCATGCTGCATTTGGAGTTGCATGAGGCAAGTCAAGTGATATGTGAAGATGCATTGACATAAGGATGAACTTTATTTAAAACTTCTTGGCTCTCAGAAAGTGCTTGTCATTTTGTGGTGGATTTCAGAATCTGTTCTATTTTTCCTTCATGTTGCGTACAAATGAAGCATTTTATAACTTCAGAGAACAAGCAGCGATTCTGCGAGCATGAGTATTGGGCTGGTTTGAAATGGTACTTTTTCTGGAAATTCACATTTTTCCATCCTGGGTTTGTTTGTTTGTTTTTGGGTATTGGTGACTCTATGAGTTAAGAGAGACCAAGAGGGAGTAGCCCTTTCTCAGGGCTGTTTCCCATCCCCCAGGTAGATGGCCTGTATTA
>JAAUXU010072503.1_pt1 | contig 29412 bp, 26 predicted proteins | sample 7278151 | NCBI WGS metagenome assembly JAAUXU01 (sample SAMN14350113, study PRJNA611818) | marine sediment metagenome | isolation source: surface marine sediment (1.8m) | place: French Polynesia: Moorea | collected 2018-08
AGGTGATGGCGCAGATTATTTGAAAACACACTAAACCACTTGTTACAGAGCAGAGCAGAGAGCTGCCATTCAGGAGGGACTAAGGTTAACAGCGTGGCTGAAAGGGTTACTATTTGAGAAGGGAGAAGGGGTCATGACTTGAGAAATGCTCCTCAAGATGGGGTTGTGGTTTGAATAGATTTACTATTCGACAAGGGGGTTGCCATTGAATTACCATTGCTACTCGTGACCACTGACTCTCGCGATTGGGACACTCCATAAAAAGCACACGCAAAGACCAAAACCCACCTCATTTTTTTAAAAAAGAAATGTTTAATGATGGACTGTTTCTGGGAGCCATTTGGAAATATATAGGTCTCCCAATGGTGCGTTGTAAGCTTTACAACATCAAAAGCACGCAAGTCAGAGTTATGAGAAAAAATCTTAGGTAAAAAAGCTCCCGTGCACTTGGTCAAATTCCAAAATTCACCCCAACTCGATCTACCTTGGCCTAATGTTGAACCTCAATTTCGTTCGGCGAGTTGGACAACATCAATAGCAGCAAAATAGCCACCAGTGATGGTTGTATTTATATTGAAATGTATGCTATTTTTCTTGGGACCATTAAAGGCAATTAGAAGCTGCAGCACAATATAAACGGCAACAAAATAACTGGAGCAGATGTCAATTTGATGCAATTGAAAAATATCGATTTTTTTCCACTGGGCAGAAATTACCCCTACTTTTACGACCACTCCAAAATTACCCCACTTGCAGTTCTTTCGGGCTTTCTCCAATAGTTTTTGCAGTCTTCAGTGGACACCAAGGGATTGTCGGTGGCCGCCTCAGATATCTACTTTGGCAAACCATCCATATGGTGCAATGCAGCACTGTTACACAGGGTTTCCCTGCATAGACAAGCAAGGACGAAGAAAAAAATTAAAATTTGTTTCTCTTTCAAAAATTAACACTTTTTTGGGCTATTTGGCTGCTCATCAGCAAATTTCCAACATGTATCGTGTGTCTGGTTGTGGGCAACGAAACAGGCACGAGGCTCTCGAATGCACAGCGGACAGACACACGGACATAACTCGCACTCGCAGCAGTTCAGGTTCTTGGCCCACGTTCCACCCGGCGAAGCGGGTCGAGTCTTACAGCAACATGGGTGACGCCGGGGACTTCCGCTAGTGCAAACTAAGCTTAAGAACACGAATCACTGAAGCAGAACTGCATAAATTGTTTTTGTTCTCTATGCATTTCTACTGCTGATGCTGTAAAATTTGGGTTTGAAGGTACAAAATGTCACTCTGGCATACAAAAAAAGAGTGAAATCTTAACATTTGGGCCAGGCGCCAAAACGCCGTGCGTCTCCCAAAGCATTGGTAAAATAAAGAATGCATATATAACTGTGGGGTTAGATAGGCAACATCTCTGGGACACCCTGTACAGCGCGCGTCCCAGGGGTGTGTTACGTTTTGGTGACAGGAGGCTTCGCTCACACAACTTGTAGACGAGGGCGTGACAAACAGTGACACACAGATAAATGTGGGGAGACAGCTCGACCATAACTTTGTGGCCGTCATGAATAAAGAAGTCAAATTTACCTCTCCTTCATCACAGGTGGTTTCAGTTTGCCTGTGCTCGCCATTGGCTGTGACAACTTGGCTCAGGCCCTTGATGAAGTCATCAGTCATGTCTTCCAATGCGCAGATGGCGATTGAGTCAGCTGCCTCGGTGTCCTTGGTCCTGAGATCGGCCAAGTCCTGGGGATTTTTCCTGCAGCTCAGCCTCAGCGGAACGCAGGTGGCAAGTCTGGCTGGATCTTTTTTTTCGCAAAATCATTGAATGAGTCCATAGTTTATTTCGAATGAGTGTTTCACTCATTTTATGTTCATTCATCATAGAGCTGCCGGATATGCAGTTCACATGTACGGTATAGCAGTGATGCTCACGAATGATTGCTATTTAAGCATGGTTAAGGTACAATGGAACACGCTTAATAGAGACACGCTTATTGGAGATTTTGGCTTATTAGAGACAAAACAATAGGTACCAAAAATTACTACATAAATTATTACTCTTTTTAGAGACACAACATGGATAATAGAGACAGAAACTGCCCACAATCCGTTACAAAAGTAGTTGACCTTTACTTCTTTTTATACACAAACTCACCCTGTGAGGGAACCCCAAAGAGGGTTTGAGGACTTCTCCTTGCTTTGCACCGTCGAACAAAAGTTGCAGCAAAGTCTCAGTCACAATGTCACACAAAGTACTCTAGATCACTTTTTCTCTGCCATTGCTGGTGAATTAATAAGTCTTTTGCCAATTTCCAGCTTTTTCTGTCTTTTTGACAGTGTTTTTTTATTAACACAGTTATAAGAGACACATGCTTATTAGAGACCAAACTTGCAGTCCCAAAGTGTGTCTATTAAGCGTGTTCCACTGTTTTCTCTCATAGCTGGCCTTGATGGCATGGCAAAGTTGGAGCAGACACTCACCACAACCTATATTCACATGGGCAAAGACTTTAGATTGGCATGAGGCTAAGTCCTTTGGCAATTATGTTTTCTTTGTGTTTTTTAGCCGATTGGTCAGAAACTTATAGAGCTTACAAGCCAAAATAATCCCCATGACCTTTTAACCCTCATGTCCATCAATATTAAATACTACATCTGAGGTCAAATGTTTGCAGCTTTGTTGATGTTTGAGTGTTGTGTAATTCTTATGAGTACGTAAAGTCACTTCCACGACGATCCAGCGTGTGACCCTTGGGTAGGCTTCGCCCATAGTAATGTGTTCGAATAATTTAGGGTTTGCTATAAGTATGATTGAGCATGAGTGTTCATAGCGAAGTAGAAAGAGATTCACGATTATTATACAAATATCTTGCTGCGAAAACTTATTTTGGTACCTAGTAATTGGTTCGATGTAAAAGCCTAGAGACCTAACAGACTCGCTTTCCTTGATCTGATCCTGACTATGTTGGTGGCATTTGAAAGCCCTTTGAATGCAATTTTACATGTATGCCACCCATGATAATATCTCACCATATATCTTTTCACTGATGACGTTTAACTGCACATTAACGACGCATATCGTAGTACAGTGCCATGGTGTGCTTAGTGGACACCATGGGGACCGGACAAAACTGTGCAACTCATCCGAGTGTGCGATTACTCGGAGCCCCCCTTTGGGGCAGACACCCAAGGCAATCTCAATCAAGGACAACAAGAAATGGCAACTGTGAATTGTTATTTTTAATTGAGGAAATTGTCCAATTGTACCTGCCCTTGAACTGAAACAGGAAACTGAGTTGAATGATTCCAATATGTGTACAAGGACATATTCTGGGGAAGACTGACTAACAATAGCACATGATAGAACGTTTACTGAAATTTCACTTGAAGATGGAACCTGTATTTCCTCCCCTTCGTCGTCTTCTTCCGCTTCTTCTCTGCTTTGACCTTCAAAGATTTGCATTGAAGTGTCTGAAATTTGTGTGAAGTTGGGGTGAAAGGTTTGATGAAAATGTCTAGTCAGCCTGTGCAATTATCCAGTGAAAATCACTACATTAGGATTCAGGACCTTCAGAAAGTGGGCGCGTACATAGTGTGTGTGATCAATTGGAGTGCCATTTCGCCGAGAGCACTGTTCTACACGTACCCTTCTCAGACTTGACAGCACTGGGATCATTAAGTGTATGAAGACGCAGCCACTTTTAGCATATTTCTGGTTGCTGCATGGACATGGCAACAAATTCACGAGATTGAGTCCACTCTAAGCTTTAATTTGAGGTGTGGCATGGCCTTTAAGTGTCAGTATAAACAAAGTTAAAGCAAGTTGTCTGAGCTTCGTCAAAAGTGGTCAGCCAGGAACCTGATACAATCGTTTGTCGCGAAAGTGAGGTCAAAATACATTTAATTCAACGTCAATTAGCTCATTTTTACTTAAAAACATATGAAAAATTAACATCTGTTCTCTGTGCACTTCTCCAAATCCAGTCACCATATTATAAGGTTGGCATCCCAAAGATTGGCAACACCAGCAGGACCGCTGCCACTTGCATGAGGCCAAGGCCAATGTCTTGTTCTCTGTAGGAAGCTCGAACTTGTTATTTCATCAGAAAATGAATTAAATAAGTAAGAAATAAGTGAAGCTCAATAATCTCGAGTCAAACTTCGACCAGAACACCACTGGTGGCACTTCCTGGGAGGCAAAAAAGAACAGAGTACAGGAATGTACAGCGGATGCACAAGGGAACAAATAACGTACAGGGATGTGTTAGTGAAATTGCATTCAAATGTCATCTGGATGGTCAGTATCAGATCACGAGAAGTCGTTATTTTAATAAGTCTTTAGTGATATTCACATCGAACATCATGTTATGAGACCAGAGCTGTTCACGCTCAGGGCTTTAGACATTTCTTTGAAATCCGTAATGCATTACATTACTCATTACTGTAAAAATTTGGTAATGCATTACATTAACATTACTCTACATTTCCAGTAACGACATTACATTCCTCAATAATAAAAAAAAATCTCCAATCATTTAGTCAGTGTGCCAGAACTTTGCTGTTAATGTTTATTTATCTTTAGTTCCACACATTATTGATGTTCATCAGCAGTTGCATTTGAAAGTTTATATCTTTCAAACTCGGGCGATTTTTGTGAAAAATGAATTTACCATGAGAAAAAAGTCATTTGCAAGTAGCAGAGGAAAGCAAAATTGCATTGTTCTTGAGGAAAACTTGCTTGACAAGGGGATGAAGTTGGAGACTATCCTTGCCTTCTCAAGGATCACTTAAAAACCGAGCCAACTCTGCTTCTGCACTTTGGTGTTGCTTTTTCTTCCGAGGGAGGAATGCTTCTTTCTCTTGATTTTCATCTTCTTCAGGCTGTGGTGTCTCAAAGGACTTCATCTGTTCCAAAAGACACTGCTTAACTTCCTCTTTCCTGTCATTCTCAGCCCACTCAAGCTTGAAGCATGGAGTTGCTGCTGCAGCCACAATTGCCCTTTTATCATTGAAGAAGTGCTCAAATTGTTTCATCAAGCCTTGGCTCAAGGCTTCAAACTAAAGGCTTGCAATGCTCTGACAACTCCAAATGTCTTGCTACTTTCTGTTTCAGCTCTGTGATGGTTGGGAGTAAGTAGCTCAGGAAGCAGTTTTCATCTCCTTGCAGAATATTCTATGCTTGAGCCATAGGTTTCATGGTCTCAAAAAAATATTTGATGAATGCATGTTCTGCCAAAGCAAATGGGAGGGTTCCAATTTGGGAGGGTTCCAATTTAGGAGGGTTCCAATTTGGGAGGGTTCCAATTTCACTCAGCAGGCCCTTCGTATTCTCTGGGCTAATTGTCAGCAATCTCTGGAACCTTTCCATGCTGTAGATGACTGAATTCGACCTTGTTTTGTTCGGTGTTCCAAGTCATTCCAAGTTGAATCTATACTTAGGTATAGATTGACAAGGTCTCCAAATGGGTTGATCGTCCTTGCTTGTTCCAGAGAGCTGGGCATTTTGCAAACACTGACCTTGAAAGCTGGGTATAGACTGGCTGTTCCTGGACCTTCTTTGTATCCTTTGTTGCTACAAGGTTCAATTTAAGGGCTGCACATTGATAGTATATATCAATGTTATACAGGCACTGATGAGGTGTAACTACTTTAACTACCACCGTAGCAACGTCGATAATTTCTCAGATGTAAAATGCCGTTTCTGCCAGGAAGTACGCAAGGAATTGATACACCTCGCATGAGAGTGCCCCACACTTGCTAGGGAGCACCTGGATAGTGTACATGGCCTCCAACTTAGCACACAACCTTCTGACCGCACTGGACTTGTCAGACTCACAAAAGTGGATTGCATTGCCATTGCCATGGCAGGGAAGGTATATAAAGCTGAGTATAGACGCTTGTGCACCACAAATGGCAATATTGCTGATGGCAACCCCGGCCTCGCAAGGGTAAACAACGTTTTTCCGAGCGTGGTCAGTGCGATACCAAAAGATTAAGGATATTAGACTATTCTTAGAGCATTTACAAGGCGGATTGCTCTCCCTGGGGTCAATGGAGCAGCCGGCAACAGCCGTACTGCTGCACCGGACACGGGGACGGCAGTGGCAGAGTGGCCGGACCACCCTGGACCACGGAGGTCCAGGGTGGTCTTCATCCCTAAGCCGGGTAAAGGGGATTATACAAAAGCAAAATCTTTTCACCCCATCACTCTGTCCTCTGTTTTCAAAACCATGGAGAGAGTGATATTAGCGCACTTGGAAGAGTCCTGTAGCATATACAGTAGGCTGAATGCCAACCAACATGCCTTTAGGAAAGGGTATAGCTGTGACTCAGTGCTATGTGACATGGTTGATGAGTTGGAAAGAGTGGTCTTCCAAGGTCAATATGCCCTGGAAATATTCTTAGATATTAAAGGGACCTTTGATAATCTAAAAGTTGAAAGAAGCATTAATGGCATGGCCAGTAAAGGCCTCCCTCCTGAAATTATAAGGTGGTATACACACTACCTCAAAAATCAAACTGTAGAGACCACACTGAAGGGAGTTATCTGTAACTGTAGTGCTACGAGAGGTACACTGCAGGAGAGCATCTTGTCCCCACTAGTGTGGAATATGGCATTTGATGCCCTCCTTGACATGTTCAATAGAGGCCCAATAAAAGCCATAGGGTTTGCCAATGATGCAGCTCTGGTGATAAAAGGCCTAGATATCCCCTCCTTAATAAACAAGGGGCAGGAGGCTATCAACATAGCCACATCCTGCGGCAGGGATAGGGGATTGGAGTTTGGGGTTGAAAAGACAGTTGTGGTTATGTTTACCAGGAGGAAATTCAACCCTACCCAAGTGCGCAAGCTATGAATGGGAAACTTCCCCCTAGATTTTTCAGGGGAGGCTAAATACCTGGGGGTCACATTAGACAGTAGACTAACATTTGGCCCCCAAATCAGAGGTAAAGCCACTTCTGCAAAAGAACTACTCTTCCAAGTAAAGAACACAGCAGGATACCTTTGGGCCCCATGCCTGCGGTTACAAGATGGGTCTACACTAGTACTGTATGACCAAAGCTCACATATGGATTGACAGTCTGGGCCCATCAGGCTGGTAACAATCAGAGGATTCTGAATAGGGCTCAGAGACTAGCAATGATTGGACTCACCTTTATGCAGAGAACCACACCCACCGCTGGTCTGGAGGTGATCCTGAACCTGATGCCACTGAAACTGCATGTTCTATCAACAGCATGCAGCACAGCCTTCAGGATCAGGAAACAGAACCAAAAGTGGTGGGATGGGATAGGGGAGGGTCATCTCAGAGGCCACCTGCATGGCCTGGAAGGCACTCTGGAGAAGGTAGGCCTCAAAGACATTCCCTCAGACAAGTATATTGGAAGACAATGGCACAAATGCTATCATGTTGACCCTAATAGCATGAATGATGACCCCAATTTGGGGAAGCTTCATAAAATGCTATACGGACAGCAGTCTGATCCAGGGATGTGCAGGATGGGCTACCTGGTGCAGGATGGAGCTGTGGAACATCAGGGAAGTGGAGGGTTAGGTGAATGGTCCTCAGTTTTCCAGGCTGAAATTACTGCAATCAAAAGGGTGGCCCAGCTCCTCACATACCAGAAGTCCACAAAGATAGTCTTCTTTGTGGACAGCCAAGCTGCCCTCCTAGCTCTGGACAATACGGAGATATACTCATACCTTGTCCAGGAATGTGCCCAATCCCCGGGGGAATTGGGCAAACACAGTGAGGTCATCCTACACTGGGTCAAAGCCCATGTTGGACATGAACTCAATGAAGAGGCCAATGCATTTGCAAAAGAGGGGGCATGTGTGGAGGTGATGGAGCCCCCTCCAATCCCCAAAGCCACCGTGAGGAATCTTATAGAATCCTTTTTCCATAACAGATGGTCTCGATGATTGCAACAACTAAACAGCTGCTGTCAGACCAAGATATGGACAAGTACGCCAGGTATAATGGGAAAGGAAGTAAATCTACTTGGGTGCGCTACCCTTAGTACTGTTATACAAGCACTAATGGGCAATAACTACCTTAACTATTATCACTGTAGTAAGGTGGACAAATTCCCCACAGAAGTGGCAGTCTTCTGTGGGGAAGAGCACAAGGAGTTTGTACATCTTGAGCGCGAGTGCCCAGCACTTGCAAGGGAGTGTTTGGCTAGTATGCATAACCTCCAACTTAGTACACCTCCTAACCTCACTAGCCTCGTCAGATTCATGAAAGTGGATCGCATTGCCAAGGCTATGGCACAGAGGGCAGATGAAGATGAGCACAGAGGCAAGGGTGCACCACAAGTGGCTCAATCACTTGCTGAGTTCTCACATGTTTGCCATCTGGGGGTGGGGGAAAAGGCCCACTAGGCCTACTCCCAGCACACAGCTTGCCTAAATTGATCGGAGGTGCGCCCCTCTATCAAACAAACAACAGCAATATTGCCAGCCGAGTCCTTGCATGTTTGCCATCTAGCAGGAAAAAGTCCAGCAGGGCTACCCCTTGTACACAATACACCTCATTTGTGTTGTTGTATGCCCCTTAAACAAACAAACAATGGGGTTCCATGATCACCTCAAATTGGGTTCATTGTCATCCCCTGGTTAAAAAAACAGTGCTATCTTGGCTCAGTTAATGTTTTAATTTTTTTCTTTGCTATAGTATCCGTAATTTTCAACCTTGTCATTCTCATTTGATCATTGTACGTTCATCTTGTTCAGTCTGCACAAAAATAGTAATATGTATGTTGCATGCAAGCATTTCAGCTAGTGGAACACTTTTTATATTTTTAACACACAATTTCTGGAATATTTCCATGCTGATTTTCTATCTAGCAGGAAATATTCTTGCGCTATATTTCCCTCCACTGTATTTCCATCTCCACAGGGACATATTGTGATTTATCACTCTGAGACTAAAAATTTTCTATATTTCTTGCATGAATCTATTGTACTGAATCATTTTTCATTTCCAAAAGTGTATTTCAGTTGTTTTGTTTGTCTTGAAACTGGTGAAACATCAATGCCATGATTCCAAAAATTATGCATTGAATTACAAATTAATGATGCATAATGTGTACTCTATGGACCCTCTTTGGACTTGACAGCACTCAGATCATTTTATATCCCTTGGGCTATGCCCTTGGGATATAAAAACCCTTGTGCAGTCAAGTCCAACTCTGGTCCATACAGTATACAATATGCATTGTTAATATATAGTTATACAGCTTGATTGTGAGAAAATTGATAGTTTATTACGTCAACTTTAGGAAAATCCAGTTTGGTCAATGATGCAAGAGTTGCTAGATCACCTCATTCTACTCACCATTCAAAGTGGGACAGTTTAATCGGGGTCGGGAAGCACAACGTGATCAATTCTCTTATATCCCAAGGTAAGAAGAAATGAAGATTGCACTTAATTTCCTGATTTTTGCTCTTAGGTTGATCCACGAGCAACACTATGGAAGCTCACGGGATCTATAGACGCAGATCTGGCTGAAGATTATGGAACTTCTCTGAAAGTATTATGAAATAATTATGGGAATATTTTTAATCAGTGTTCATGCGTTGGTGTGGTGATGCTTTTTAGCGCGAATGCCAGCTGCATTGATCAAGCACTGGTGACATTAACAAGCGATATTTAATAGAAAGTCAGGACGTCTGTTAAATTTGGCCCCGGACAAAAGACATCTATTGGTCACAACCCTAAAGAGGACCTCTGGTAAACTCATAATTTGTTTTGATCACCCTGTACAAATGTGCATGTGAGCTGTGGGTGGCGATCCCGTCACCGGTAAATACCTGTCCTAGTTAGGCTTGGGAGATTTAAAGAACAGAGTAGAGACTAGGGGGAGGAAGAGGAAAGGTGCACAAACAGGCCTCAACAGTTGTTGCGTTAGGCCTCAGGACGGTGAAGTACAAAGTGTCGCAAGCATAGCTGGCCTGGTTGGAGCTGAGAACGCAAAGGAAAAATGATGTCTTCACGGATATTACAAAAGCTTACCAATGGCTCGACTGTGACGCAGCAGACCGTCCATGTGGTGAGTACACGATTCAGTCAACTTTAGGCAGCAAACTGAACTACCAAAAATGGCAACTCTCAAGAGTTGCTAGATCACTCTCGATATAGTGAACTTTAGCTGATTCCCGGTAACGCTTGCTTATGAAACCTCTCCAACAACGAAAAAACTAGCTTACCAAAGTTGTGTCAGACGAATCGTCAGGTGATGGCGAGGAAGGGGGAGACATTCTTAGTTAGGTTTACTTATGCTACGTGCAGTTCGGTTAAGCTTCGGATAACTTGAGCCAGGTAGAGGTAGGTTTATTAATGTTGCTCCTCACATAAAGCCAGCTGACGACCCATCCCACACAACTTCAGTTCAAGTAGTTAAAAGTCGATTCCTGACTCAATCTTACTCTCTCGGCCAGCTGTAGTGAACCTTTGACTTTCCCTGTTGATCAGGGCGGTTACTATATCCAGAGTCCACTGTAAACCTTCTGTTTTCAGGCATTTCATAGAGCCCAAATTCCTGGCTTCCGCACAACTGACCTTTTTTGCATCTTTGAAAATTAGAACAGAAAAGGTTTGGTGATTAAAGAAGCAAGTGTCCAGTGTCCCGTGTTCTTGCTGCAGTTCTCGTGGCAGCTCCGTCCAACATCCAAAGGCTGAGTGTCGACAAAGAAAAAAGACTAAGAAAAAGCAGCAACAAATGTCACGTTTCATTTCTAAGAAGCATGCAGCATTTCGTCGTACCTTTGTCTGGTGGAGAAAGGACTTTTGTCCATGCTGTGGACCTATAAAAGAGAAGGCATTTTGCGTGTTCGGCCTCACATCACGACTATTGTTATCATAATAGAAAAATGAGGATCTTCATCACGTTGGACGTCAGTGAAGAGGACATTTCATCGGCCTTTGTACTCACTTCAAGATTGTAGATGTACGCATCCTTGAAAAATGAGACTCTTCATCACCAGCTACTGGGTCCTGGCTGCATTAGTCTCAAGGGCACACTTGTTACCCATTGACCAGTGAGTAGCTAACTATGTTTCATTTTGCACAATGCACTATCCTATGATTAAGAGCAGGCTACATTGGTACCCAGGATCGACTCCTCAAGGTGGACTTGATCTTATTGAAGTTCTTAACAGGATACTCAAATATCACTGACATCTTATGTGACTGAAACGCAACCTGACACACCCAGTAAGCGTAAAAAATGAAGAAAAGCTTGTAATCAGGCTGTGGTAACCAGATCCCGGCCTGATCCCATTTACAAATCCAGGCTGTGGTAACCAGATCCAGGCCTGATTCAGACCTGGACTCCCCAGCCCAGTCCATCTGATTGAACTAAAGTAACAATTGTGATAATAATAATGAAGCGTTTCCACTAATTCTTGTTTGAGACGATGAAAACGCTCCCCCTTATAGTCTACAGTAGAGAATGCCTGACACTGTCCAGCCGAACAAAACTCCAAGGAAGTTCCCCATTGTCATCATCATCATCATTCTTCTTCACTGCTCAAGCCTTTTTCGTTCTCTCCGCAACTTGAATAAGCGTTAGGTCGAATATAAATAGCAGTGGCAACAATATCCAGGTTTTGTATTCTGCACGTGTTCCCGTCTATAAGACCCTGGTGTGTTGTAGGGTACAGGATCTTATTTATGGCGCTACATGGTATAAGGCCACACAAGCTTGTATGATGCACCTTTTGAGCAAAAAAGCCCATGTTTTTTAGTGAATTTAATCACAGTCGACTGCGAACACTTAAAGAATGCATTCTGGGTTGCTCAGGAGTGTCTGGAGATTCACCTTGTCTTTCTCTTCTTACTGGAACTCCAAGGCCATTTCGGTGCATACAACAAAGGTAACGTAAAGTATACAGCTATACATAAACAAAAAAGAACTTGTCACTGGCTCAAAAGCTTGTCTTTTGTTGCTTTTATGATAAATCTGCTTTAATATTACTTCCTCGACGCAGCAAGGACTTTCTGCGGTGAGAAACGAGGCCACGTGGCTTTATAAGAACAGGTAGGTTGGTTTGTGTCGACAGTGACAAGTTGTAAACGTTAACTCTGCATTCCTCCTACTCATGCTCTAAACTACAAAATCATATTTCCAGCCCTCGTCATGCTATTGGAGTCCTTCAGGAGGGAACTGAAAATCACATAAAACCGTGAGTGACATGACAAAACAGCAGTTCGCTTTTCATAGGCAGCAGGAAACCTGAGATACCTCATGATTGAATAGGTGTGATATGGGGCATTGACAGGCTGTAATTTCCTAAACTATCTGAGTTATGAATAGGGTAAAACCCGTGACCAAAACTGGGGATTTTTTGGCCAAGAACAGAAAGAATTTACTTCTCTAGCACGCAAAAAGACCAATGGAACTGTTCCAGGAGCTTCGACTAAACAACTGCCCTCCGGATCTCTAATGACTCATCAAGTTCGTCCATTTGAACTGCGGTAATGAGGCCTTGAGCCCAGAGGGGTAATAATTTTTGGGTTGTTTTGATGTGTGAGCAATCCAAGGGGAACAGGAAAAGAAGAGGCCACTCCCGCTTGACAAATGTGACTGTTCACACATGGGTGAACCCCAAACAAACAGACAAACAAGATATGATATTTTTACTCAGAGTGGCCTTTAAAATGCATGAAAAATGTCAATTTTTACTCAGCAAGGCTTTCTACATTGATCTGCGGCATCTTCAGACATGACGAAGCTTTTTGTACACGTGCATAAGCTGCTTAAACTTTGCGCCCGAGCCAGGTCAAGCTTTGGCTCATCGAGCCTCAAGCTCTTGGCAACATTCTTTGAGCCCGGCCATTTTTTTAATTTTTTTTCTTGCTCCTGACTTTTTCCCCATGTCTCGAGCCGTCAAAATCAGCAGGCTCGCGAAATACTTCGAGCCGAGCCGACGACAGCTTGTCCTACCTCGAGCTCTTCAGGGAGAGCGCAAACGGTCTCATCACCAATGTATTCAACTTTACCTTAATCGAACCCAAATGATTATTGGGGTAGTTAAACTGATATCATTTAACTTGGTGACTCGAGAACCCCCGCCTTTCTCACTCTAAAAAAAGAAACTTTTGAGTTAATGCCTTACTGTATAAGATTAACTCAATTTTGTGCTGTTTCTACAGGAGGCCAACGTGTGTAGAAGCGATGATTATGTACTTGCAGCTGCCCCACCTGCCTCTCTTTGATGACACCTGTGGTCCACCTTCATCTTCTACCGGAGACTTTCCAACACTTTCTGGACGAAGATGAGAACTCGCAGTCCTTTGACCCGTACAACATTCATCTGGTGATGGTGGCGGACGTCAGCGAGATCTTCGAGAGCTTTAGACATCTCGATCTTCACCTCTCGACGCAGCTCTTCGTCTTCTCAGCTGATGAGGGTTTGCCAGGTATTGAGCCCGAGATTTGTCCGGGTCGTCGTTGCCAGGGACTTTTGTTTCTCGTGCAGGAAGTTTTAAGGTCTGGGAGGTCTACAAGATCACTCCAGAGGCGCCAGAACTGGAGATCCTGGACTTTGGCAGCTGGAGAAATGAGAATGGATTCGTCCTGGAGAGTGGAGACAACATGTGGGACAGAAGAGCTGATCTTCGGGGCAGACAGTTGAGGTTATCATCATTTGAAACTATTAATAGTTTGATTTGTTGCGTTCCTGTGTTTTCTATTTGTTGATACTCCGACCATCACGAGGGTCGACGAGGCCTTGACCAATTAAGTAGTTCATACTAAGTGCTTTCCCGAACTCAGGCAACGGATTAGCAGCTGGCTTTTTGCAACGAGGGATTTGCGCATGCAAATTCTTTGCTCGAAGATAACTTCGACCATGAGGGCAGTTATGTCAGCTTAAAGCAGCGTCACAAGACTCCACAAGCGCCAGAAATTGCCCAAGCGCATCTAAATGCTTCTTTTACGTCAAAAGTGCTTTCAAAGCGCTGTAAAGAGCCCTGTGCGTATTTCCAGAGTTGTATCGAAGGTGAATCCTCCGTACGTGACTGTTGCAAAACCTGGTTGTGGAGACTCCATCTGCTACCAGGGCATCTTCGCCGACGTCTGGCTGGAGTTGCAGAGGAGGCTCAACTTCACCTTCATCGTGCAGAATCCCCCGGACGGAGAGTTTGGAACTAGGCAAAAAAATGGCAGCTGGACAGGAATGATAGGTGAAGGAGTACAGGGTGGACTAAGGAGACTTCCAATGTCATTTAGCATCTCCAAAGAAAATCACAAAGCACTTTCTGTCACTCTACAACATGGCATTAGATCGAAAAAAAAGCTGATCGTGGTTGTGACTGTGCGATATTGTGACGATTATGTGGGAACCCTGGGGAGAAAATAAACAAATGTAGTCTTGAATGATCGGTCGGACGTCAGACACACCTGACACAATGACTGTTGATATCATCTTTATACTCACGAATAAAATCAATGTGTTTGTGAAAGCGTTTGAAGACGTGAACGTTTTGAACGCTTGCAACAGCGTTCAAGTTTATTCAAAAATACTTAAAAAATTAATAATTGTTCGAATACTGTGAATGCTTGGCAATGTTGGGAAAATTGCGCTATATCGCATGGAACTGCGTTAAATGATTTTTTAAAAATAAGTCGTAAAACGTAAAAATTGCACGATTTAACGAGATGCTCTGTAAAGTACAGGGCATTGAAGAGCGTGAATGACCGTGTGTACTGTACGTGCATCTTGGTCCCCTCAGGCATGCTTCACCGCCGCGAGCTGGAGGTTGCCGCGTCCGACTTCACCGTGACCGCGTTGCGCGACACTGTGGTCGACTTCTTGGTGCCGCTGACTGAGATCCACATGAGACTTTTTGTGGCCAATCCCAACGACGCGCCCAACTGGTTCGCCTACCTGAAGCCGCTGTCGTCGCCCTCATGGATGGTCCTGACGGTAGCCGTCATCGTCCTCCCCATGCCGCTCTGGTTCGCCGCCGGCATGAACAGTAAGACGAGAATTTTGTCACGTGTAGCCAGGCCGTTCGTTCCGACACCGCCAGTGCAAACGCACCTTTTCGTGCCAATGCAAACGGACATACAAAGTCGCAACTTCACGTGGACAAACGTGCCTTTTCTTCGCAGCGCCAACCAAGGATGAGTTTTCTCGTTCCTTTTCTCTTCCGCACTCGTTCGCCTTCAGCTTTTTGGCCCTGGTGTCGGCGCGCAGCTGGCATAGCACGCCCTGGACGATCCGCGGCAGGATCGCCTTCTTCAGCATCATGGGAGCCGGGACCCTCATCTACTACCACTGGGAAGCCATGCTCATCTCGTTCCTGGCCGTCAGGACCGTCACCATGCCCTTCTCGTCACTGGAAGATCTTGTCATGAACACTGACTATAAGGTTCCAAAGTCATTGCCAACAGTCAAACTATGATTACTAAAATTAGACTCATCTTACTGGACTGAAATTGCTATACCGTAGATCTTGTTGCTGGGCGGCTCCTCGTACGTGGACATCTTTCGCTACGCCACGAATCCGGTCTTGCAAAAAGCTTGGACGGACAGAATCCAACCTTACTTGGACACATACCCAAGTGTCAGTTGATTGCTTTTATTTCACTCACCCTTTTTGTGTAACTTTAAGGCGCTGAACATCTCTTCCCAACTTAGTCTCGCTCAAGACTGACAGAGTTTGCCCTCCAGGACAGATCTTTTGCCATCTTGGACAACTACAATGCTCAGCAACACTATCCAGAGTATGAAAACTGTGACATCTTGGATGTGCCAGTGAGGTAATGACTCATTACAATTCAATTACTCATTCAATGTGGTCTACATTGAACTCTCTAGGTTGTCAATTGGCAATTCTAATGATGCTATATGAAAGGAATGTCCTAGGTTAGCAGAAAAATCATCACAATCGACACTGGGAGACAAAGTTTCCAACTGCTCAAAGCCACCGACCCTGCCCAGGAGAACAAGTCCAGAGTCCAGAATAACATATCCAATTGTTGGGGTCCATCCAAAGATGTCTTTCTGTATGTACTATCAAAAGTTGGCATGAGACGCTAGGTCGGAGGCTGAATTATGGATCACACTGTATGCACACATATCTTTGAAGGTGTCGATTGCACCGAAGTCAAAGCCTACAGGGTGTGCATAGACCCTCTTATGGATAAGAAATGGCGTTAATGTGGCAACACTGATGATTCATTCAATAAGATCTTTATTTTTGTCAACATTTGTAAGACTAACTGCACTTTTTCCTCTGAGGCACAGCATTTAGATCTTTGTTACCCAAGTTGAGGAGAAGGATTTTAGTGACTGCGGTTACCTTCTGCACGTGCACACGCACGAGTCAGAAATTCACGCGCGTGCGCACATTTTCAGGTACTTCCCCAACAGACTGACGTATGCCTTGGCCAAGGGGTCTCCCCTGTTCCCGCTCATCCGCTACCACATGATGGCCATGCGCGAACGCGGACCATCGCAGCAGGTTTGACTTCGACCAAGCCGTGGAAGCTAAAAGAAGAAGTCTATTTTTGGACTCAGGTTGTGGAGAGATACTCTCCGCTTCAGCGTCAGTGTGCCGAATACAGTGGAAGGCCTCTTGGCTTCAGCCAGTGCTTCACGGCTTTCCTCCTCTTGGCCGGCGGACTCGGCCTGGCACTCGTAGTCATGGGGTGAGTGAGCCTTCAAGCTGGACTTGTTCCTGCTCCTACCAATCTCAGACTTTCATGCCTTGCAAAACGTTGCTCTGCACCCGACAGTGCTGAGATCTGGGCCCCGGACTCCTGGGTCCAGAAGGAGGAGGCGAACAACCTGATGGGGGCCATCCTGACCTACGAGGAGACCATCAAGAGGTGCGAGGAGGAGAGGGTGAAGCTCATGTACCGACTGAATCTCAAGCACCACCGCCTCAGCTCATAACTCATGGCCGTAACCACACTCACTCAACAAGGAAAATGTGCAGCAGTAGATTTCACATCGTGTTTTGTGTCACCCCTTAAAGTGAGGCAGGAGAGTTGGCAAGTGCTCCCTCAGGCATCATTTCGGGCAAGTCAGCTACAGTGGGCATGCAAATGAGCCAACGACGGGATGGAGACGTCACGCACCCATTCACCGTAGTCAGTTGATCCATATGTACGAAGAAGGTGAGCAAAATGACCACATCACTACTTGGGTCTCTCTGTGGTGTGTGAAAACCTGTGAGCTTTGACAGGGATACGCAAACAGGTGGGGAAATGATTCATTTGTTGGATCAGGAGGACTTAGAAGTTAGTGTAAAGTACTCTTCTTTCCTATGCACGCAAGGACGACTGTCAAATCAAATATATCAGGCAATATCAATCAGACTCGTCTACCATTTTATACATCTTTTTACCTCCGACTCACCGACCAAGTTTTGACTCCCAGACTCCATGTCATTGCCACCATACACAGCATGTTATTCCACCGGGTGAGACAAAAAGAGTTACCCTGAGTGCACCAGATCCGTTGATCTTCTCCTTGGCGTTGCCCTCGTGGCCCTTGTCCGCGTCCTCCTCGGACGAAACGATAGTTATCATGCGGCCACCCTTTATTCGGCCACTCCAACTTTTTCCTCACTTGCATCCAACTTGGCTTAAAAGCTTTATTACCCAGCTGGCAGGTATGTATGTAGACGTTCCACCATCAGCTCAGGACTAAGCCCAAAACTTTGGAGGAATTTAGAACCCAAAGTTGCGTTTTTCGAAACAATTTCCAAAAGGATGAGCATTCAAGTACGTCCCTTTATGATAGTACGTATGCAACATACCCATTATAGTATACCTGTATCCAGAGAGGTTGCTTCTCTTCCTGGCTTCCACACTCGACGTATGTAGGATGTAGCCAGGAATGTGTTTCGCCAAGAACGTTTCTTTCTGTCTGTCTGTGCATAAATTTTGCTTGATGCAATTAGCAGCAGCCAGGTAAAGCCTTTCCTCGCTTCCTTGGGTCTCCCTTCGTCCTCACCAGGAATTCGCGTACACGTTTCGCCAATCAAATTTAGGAGAAAATGCACTCGAGCGCCTGCTTCAAATTTAGCAGAAGAGGAGCAAAATTTGAAGGTTGAAAACGTTCCAGGCTCAGGACGATGCTCATCTTCCCCCGCCCAAAAAAAGGCTCCGCAACAATTGAGCCATGCTCAAAATCATGGGGTATTTTGCCCCCCTCTTCTCTCCAATGTCTTCTCTGTCTTTCATCACTTTGTTCAGGAAGAGGAACAAATGGGTCCTTTCTTACCCTCTTCCCAAAATGGTTGACAGCCATTAGGGAAATTCCGCTCAAATCCATTCTGACATCGATCGGATGGGGGGAAAGAACTTTTGGATTCAGCTCACGCAATTTGTTCGTCGTCTTCTCGGGGAACAAAGTCTGTTGGTGCGATCTCGAGGCCCCTTAGGAGGTGCTGGAGCCATGCAGACTCGCTTGGCAGATACTTTCTCTCTCTCGCTCCGTGTACAATGGAGATAAAGAGTGCTTACAAGAAGAAAAGTTTGCTTGCAAAATCGCACAGTATAAAGAATGATAACAAGTTCTTTCACTTGAAACTGACTGACTGAAAGAAAGGCCTAGCCGTGAAAGGCCTTTGCAGACCTGAGAAATATGAATCGTCGAAGAAAAATTTCGCTGCTGACTAAATTGGTCTGTTTTAAGAAGATTCGCGAAAAGAATATTGAACTAGAGTTGACTCCAGGGAAATGAGGATGCAAAAAGTTGGCTCGCTGTAGCTAGAAAAGTGTGCCCAAAGCATGAGATTTATATTACAAAAATTGTTGAAAAAATTGGGACTGCGGCAACACATACATGTTGGGCATGACTCAGACTCAACTCGGGAGACTCGAGTCGGGCTTGTTCCCTGATTCGACTCCATCAAAGCACCTCAGCTTATACTCATCATTACAATGCAGTAGAAGACAAGGAAAAACAGGCAAAACAAATCGAATTCTTCTGTTGAAAGCTAAAAAGACATTTCTACTATGCAGTCAAGGGCGCTTCGATATAAGAATATACAGTGCTCTCCGCTTAATGGCACACCATCAGGACTGGTCAAAACTGTGCTTTTCAATCAAAGTGTGCGATTATCCAGAGCCCGCTTTTGGGAGATGCCCAAGACAATTTCAATTCACAGTAGCCACAAATGGCAACAGTGAATAGTTATTTTTTATTGAGAAAACAGTCCATTCAGAAAATTGTGGGAATTTTTCGTTATTGCATTGAATTGTCTGAAAACTGCGTAAAGTTGTGGTGAAAGGTTTGATGAAAATGTGCAATGAAGCAGAGATTTGTGCGATTACCTGGAGAAATTTACTACACTACAATTCAGGACCAAAAGAAAAGGGTGCTTATACGTAGAGTGTACAATTAACTGGTATGCCTTTAAGCAGAGAGCACTGTACTGCAGATCAAGAATAATTCAGCTGATGTTGACGGTAGGGGATTGTTCTTCTTTCAGAGCTCCACTGTATCGATATCTCGTACATATCTACAAGGTGTGCCGGAAGTACCGCAAAAAGTTCCTGGACGAAGGTGGGCAGCTCTAATGTCAAGCAATGTTTGGTGGTACGATTGACCATGGACCCGTTGACTTGGTAGGTCAGGTTTCGCCGGGTCCACAGGATCCACAGGGCGGACGGCGTTACTCTTGGTGCAACTTTGCAGTCGGGAGGAGTTAACTCTGTTTACTTTCAAACAGAAATATCTATATCTTAGTTTTGGCAGCTGGTTGGGACTTCTCGTTTTGCTCCAATTCTGCGACACCTTTTGTGTCTGATCACCCTGTATACACACACATACATAATATTTCCCGTCCAATCTCACACATATGATGAGTATTTATGATGGTTGTGCTGCCGACCATTTTTATATTTGGTCGAATCCTCGCTCATGTGTTAGATAAGAGTGAGAGCGGATAACCATGGGTGACTCTATTTGAAAAGGCCTACTTTGGGGGCCCATCCCTGCTGTGTTTCTGTACGTCGGAATTGAATTTAACGGCGACAATTATTAGAGTCTCTTTGGAAAAAGTGAGAGAACAATTGTTTCGGCCGCTCCGTTCACACATCCAGTGTGGCTTAATCATAGCATTGTTGTTTACAACCAATTAAAACGCACGTCTCGCAATTATCATGAGTCTCGCATGCGACTGACCTAACATTATCATATATGTGAGGCTTGAGTGTATTTTCGTTCTGTGAAACAACAGTGGATGACAATGAAGAAGAAGAACCTCTTCTCTTTGTGCAAGGGTTATATGGAGAAGAAATGTAATTGCGTGTGCGAGGGGGAGCGCAGAGAGCCCATTAAAGACGGTAATTGCCGGTAGTTTGCGGACCCCAAGTACTCCTGATATGCCGTGAAGTTGGGGTAATGCCTCTCCTAAATGTACTGTGATGTCCGACAAGTACTGGCTCTCCCTCCCACCTGCAGCAATGCTTAATTTGCCCTCTCTCTCTCTCTCTCCCCGCACATGAATTGATGACTGGTGAGAGCATTGTCAAATTAGTGATGAGGCGAACCCAGCTCGGGCTCAGACTCGAGAGCTGTGTTGCAGCACTTTGACTCTGTCAGATCAGGGATGACTCGAGTTGGTGATTCGGATGCCATTGTTTTGTGAACGCATCTCTCTGATTTGAATTGGCATTGAAGCTCAAAAGTTGCTGCCAAAAGTGCAGACTCAACCGATTCGAATAATTTGAATATTGGCCTTCTTACGTCAGGGGTCTCCTCTGTTCTTGGAATGCTACTTCAAGCCAAATCTGCCTCATCTTTCGACTCGAGTCAAATTTCCTTCTCACTCGAGTTGAAGTCTTGATCGGAGGAGCCGTATTCGGGTCAGCGTCATTTTTTTCCGCGCGCGAGTCAATGCAGCACCACAAAATGGGGCCACTTTCTGTGCAAAATCGGCGGCCTATGAAATAGGCCTGTACAGCCCATGAAATTTTTGCAAGAAAATCTGACAAAGAGGAACGAGTGCGTTGTGAATAGAGAAGAGAAGCAGTCTTAAGACGGCGTTTCTTATTTCTATTCACCCACGCACTCCTACATGGTCATTTTCCATGATATAATGGCACTCTGCACTACCTTGCGCCAGAGTCTGGATCTCAAGCTGAGCGTGGGGCCAGACGGGCCGACTCGAGAACATCACTAGTCGAAACTACGTGCGTGCACAGACCGGAGCAGAAGGTGACACAAGTCAAAGAAAAAAAAGAATGGTTGCACTCATTGGAAAGTGAGGTCACGCGTGGTACTGGGAAGAAAGGAGGGCCTCTGAAGAACTTTTAACGTCCAGAGAGAGGGGGAAAAAAGGAAAAATCCCAATAGGGAGAAACAGAAGGATGATGGACTGACGTCATAGAGATAGACACGCCTGTCAGGTCAAGTGACTTGACAAAGTCGACCCCTCCAGCTGGAACTCTTTTATCTTCCAAATTTACTTCTTTAAGGCCATCTGGCCTCTTGGGCTGCATCGGGATGGAAGCTGCTACAGGGTTCGTTTTTATCAGGTCATCCCCCAAAGTCATGTAGTTTTTTGTGGTCACTTTTCCACGGACAGGAGTAACGCAATGATTTTATCGAATTTATCGAGTTCAATGTTTATCGAGATTTTTATTGATTTTATCGAGTTCAATCGGTCATCATCTGCATGGACAGACACAATGCCAAGCTTGAATCTCCTGGTCAAACTGTGAGAAGCCATCACTGATACTGGGAAATGTCCATCGTGCACGGATTTGGTAGCTTTGCCACCCAAAAGTCCAGAGAAGAGTACCCAGCTACTGAATTCAGTACTTTTCTTAACTCAGAAAACATGGGCTTTTTCATCATGAAAATTTGACAAAATCACCACGTAAAGTGGCTTTTCTCAATTCTGATCCAGAGTGCCACTTAACACTGGAAAAAGGATATAGGTACAGAAATGGAGGAAACACCAATTTTTCATTTTAGAAGCTGATAAGAATCTACTATTTAGAGCACTGGGTGCCAGATAAAGTGCCCCGGGTGCCTTTTTTGGAGGGACACCTGAATCTGCAAATTTACAGTACTTTCTTTGAACTTACAAAGCATTTTTCGAGTGAGCTCTTGAAGCCCTTAACTTGCAGTTCTGCAACACTCATCTATGGTTCGCCTGATGTCTTTTCAACTTCGCTGTATTTATCCTGCTCTGAAAGAACCTGTGTAGACTCCATCGACGTCATTGTACCAAAATGCTGTCCAAATGACAGACATGACAGTAAGATGACCCAACATTTGGCTGAACAGCTTGAGGTGCCAACAGCTGCAAGTTCACAATATTAATAAAGGTTTTAGCGTCAATTGTCCAGACGTTTAGTGCTGAATGCAGCTCTCGACTCCGCTTCTGGCCAAAAATATGTCAGCTTGTTGCAAATAGCAACAATGTGCATCAAGAAGGCTGTTACATTGGAGAGGTTGCGAGATAAGAACGACCTTCATCAGTTGGAATCGCAAAGCTTTTGTACAGACCACGTTCCAGGCTTGTGTAGCTCCATAGTAAGATGTCAATAGTACCCCCTTAATATGTCTCTTAAGAAAGGCATTTCTAAGTGATAAAGTCAAAAAGTTCGTATGAATGAAGTTTTGAATCTCTAACCTCACCCTAACTTGTCAAACTATCTGTTACACTACTTCCTACAAAAAGACCGATTCAACACTAGGCAGTTCTTTTTTGAAGTAATTTTGAATAGTGGATAACCTAGCATTCTGCAAGAAGAACTTCTTACAACTTCAGTAGAGCCTTAGCTTACCAGTTACGTTTTCCTTGATGAAATTGAGCAACACACGTAACTGCAAGTGGCCATTAAAATGTCGAATGAAATAATGAACACCCTGTGCAGTTGAACAGTTGACTTGCCACTGTCATGGTTGTGAATAAGAGAATTGACATTTCCATTCACTGTTTCTTTTTCCTCACCCTCTGCGTGTCTCTTAAGAGGAGGAGTAAAATTCTTGCAAAATTTATGCACAATCGATCGGCAATTGACTTTGAGAACTTTTTTCACTTAGGGGGATTGCAAAAAAGGAGAGGTGGCTCTAGGGTTTTCCACAACTCAGGAAATGTATTTATTGCTGCAACATGAGGTGACGGGAACACTTCTGACCAGTTCATGTTCTTGGCATAATATCTCACACAGTGCTCAAGATTCATGTGGTCTTAAGTCACCAACGCATCAGGGTCATGCTACACACACACACACACACACACACACAGTTGCTGTGCAGACGTCTGACACAACTACGTGTGTGAGGTGAACTCAGCCATGTCATGTTTCATGAACTCTTTTCACACATCTACGCATGCAACCTCCTTTGTGCTCCGTGAACAATCAACAGAAATGATGAAAAGTCCCATTCCGATTGAGGTCGCGTCCCCCTCACCCAGAACACACGTATGTCATGACTCCAGACACGTACAAACAAATATCTAAAGTCTCCTGTATAGTGCGGATTGGGACGTTATGACGCTGAGTGTGTTTGTTTCATGTCACCGTCTGTGATGTCCTTCGCCATCTTTCTCCCCAACCCCTAAAAAAGTGCCTACATCAACAACTTGTACAAGAACGTCATGGTCAATGCTGGGTATCTCAACCTCCCAGCATGCACGAGTACAGATTTGGTGTGCCCCATTCAGATTATTTCAAAATTTTGACCTTCCTCAACCAGTAGAGGATGACACTTGATGCAGCGCAAATTTCTTATTCCAACCGAAAACATTCCCTGGACTGCACCGGGATCAAGGGGACTCCCGCAGCCAAGGGACTCTTGGCTTGAAATCTCATTTGCCTATAGTTGGTATGCTGGTCTAAATGAAAAATAAAATTTGTCCTCTCTTTACGGCAAAGTTGACTCTGCTCGGCAACCTCTTACCTATTTTGCCTGACTATAACATACACATCAGGCAATCTTGGCACTGATCAGACAGCGGACAAAGAGACTCCCACCGCAGCCACGGAGTCCCTTCTGTGGGCACTGCAAACTGTTGCCCCCCAGCAGGACCATGACAACAGCACAGTGGGCATTACTTGACAGAATGTTGAGAAGCACTCTCATGCAGAACATGTGAGGACTGCAAAGCTGGTGCCCAACACATCCAATGCTAAACACACGCACAGACGTGACATCGCGCACATGCATAAAAATGTTGCATGCAGAGTGTGAAGCTCTCGGCAAAGCCTCCACTGATCAGCTGCTGCCCCACCCAGCAGCCAACCACATGTGGAAACTTTCTTCAACTCGAACCCCTTGCCAGGCCTGATTGTGCCTCAACGTGCCTACGTGCACCGTCTGAAAATGGGCCTGAAAAGAGGCCGGAAGGCTTTGCATTTTATGGCAAGCTATGTGGTAATGTGCGGAAACGTGCGTAGCCACAACTGTGCTCGAGTGTCATATGCAATGCTTTCACGCTCCAGATAGGTCTTCTCCTTCTTCTTCTTCGTCGTCGTCGCCGACGACGACGACGACGACGTCGACGTCCTCCTGCTCCCCTAGCTCTGGCTGTGTACTGAGAGGAGGGGGCCTTTTTGTGGGCCTTGCTAGCCTCGTGCATATCAGAATAGAGGAGGAGGACCTCGTTCAGCATTGTGAATGAGTCAGCAGACTTTTCAGACCCCGAAAAATCCATCGTCTCATCACTTTACCCCGTCGATGTAGGGAGGAAGGGTGGGTTTGTTGAGGAGGCACTTGATGGAAAAGAATGGAAGAGGAAATTTGCATGCAAGAGCATCTAGGGGAAAAAAAGACGACCGATGGACCGAAACCATGTGCTCTTGAAAAGCTGAGCCCCCTCTTTCTCCGTACGTACCTACTGTGCACGAACATACAGGTTGTCTCTCTTTAAGTTGAAACTTTTTCTGTTTACTACGTCTTCGTTAGGTGTCTCTTTGCGTGGCATAACACTTTCCACGAGTCAGCAATCGGGATGAGTTAGACGGACATGTTGTCCTTCCCCAAGTTCTACACCGGGTGCATGCACATGACATCGTCGGGGTCAAGACGTGAGACAGATATTCGGAGCGTTTTTCCTTAGAACTTCTCAAGCTCCCATCCAGAGTGGTGTGCACAGCTGCCAACAGTTGGCTTTTTTTTGCATGCACACGTCCTAAAACAGTCGAATTTCTTGCCAAAGCCACGCACCCGGAGAAACATGAGAGAATTAAGCAGAAGTACATGGTAACTTTGTGCTTGTCGCCACCAGTGACGACTTCAAGAACTTGAGCTTTTTCTTATCACAGGCAAAAACGTGCGCTAATACAGTTGCTTTGGTCTTCAAACAAGTCATTGCTTGGTGTTCCAGATTGCCTCGTGGATCATTATGCAAAGCTAATTTTGGGCAGTAATCGATCCACTTGTCCGAGACAATCTGCAGCCGTGGCCTCCGTACCGGGTGAGTCCGAAAAAACAGTCTCATGCCCGGCCGGAGGGACGTGGTGAGCGAGGACAGGGAGAGGCCAACAGGACCCAAGGGGTGGTGTCGACGTGAGAGGAGAATGACTTGGCGACAACAGAAATGTCAGTCACAAAAGTGTCATGGCTGAAGGACGGGTTAGCCGAGAGGAAGCCTTGGGCCAGAGCAGCCGAGTCGAGCCAAGTTTGACGCAGGAATTATGCCATTTCACATATAACATAATGCATGCAGCACGCGCATATAATTTCTGCCTTGTGTCGGATGCGATCGTGCGAGGCTAACGCAATTCTTCTCCCCTTGGACATGCGTGCTCAAGGCAGAGCGCGCACACAAAGGAGAGAACGAGAAGAGTTTTTCTCTGTCTCTCTTTAATTTGGTCCCTCCAAAGTGTGTCTGCCACAGAACTTTTCCTTTTTGTGTCTACCGAGAAAGAAGGAAAGAAGGAAAGAAGGAAAGAAAGAAAGAAAGAAAGAAAGAAAGAAAGTGCTGAGTTAGCAGCTCATTTTTCCCTCCCTCTATCCTTTACCCAAGGCGAAGGCTCCACCTCAACTCGTGCTTATGGGTTTTTTTTCAACCATGCGACTCAGTTCATTAAGCTCAGTCCTACTTAAGAAAGCATATTTAACATCAGTTAATGAGAAGTTAAATTCCTTTCTACTGAAAAGAATCTCAACTGTTCAAAGAGGCGGGCTGGAATGAGTGCGACCCATTTTTGCCGCTCATTTTGTTGGGTGCAAACAAGAATGGGGAGGGGGGAAGCTGCATCCTATATATTTAACATTGTAGTAGAGAGAAAGTGGGGAGGAGAAAGACAAAAAAGGCATCTCTTCTCAGCTGAGCTGCCAACACTTGCGCTGCAGGGCAAATCCTTTGGCATTGTTGACAACTTTAACCCAGACAATCAGGACTGCGACATCTCCGTAGTGCCAAGAGAGGTTAAACCCATTACAGGGTGACCCGCAGTCAAAGGGTGCATGGGCAAACTCTGATCGTGTAACGTCATGGCACATTAGAAGAGGAACATTTCCAGCTGTGATGAGGTGTCCATGTGCAACAAGTCCAGCACCTTGGACATCCTGTGCAACTGTGGGGATTCCTCCCAAGATGCCTCCGGCACCACTTGAGTGTGATCACATTATGAGCGTTGGCAAAAGCCGCGTCCATCCTATTGGCAAGTCAATCAGAGAGAACATTTTTACGGTTTCGCCAGCCTCCTTCAAACAGGCACCCATGCATTTCCAGCTACATAGGCAAACTCATCTCCTCCATCTTAGGAGTGGAAAACCCAATCCACTGTGGGCGGAACAGAAAACCTTTCCCCAAAAGGCCAATTCCTCCTCTTTTTTCGGGGCTCATTTTCGTGGCTGACAGCGAGCACGTGTGCATGCACGACGTATTTACATACGTATGTACATGAACAGATGTATAGAGACATATTCTTCCTACTTACTAGTGCTGGAGTCGATGCAGGCTTGAAGCCAGTCAAACTCGACTCGAGTCATATTTGGGCCGAATTCGACTCCACCTGCTTGCACGAGCTGAATAGTAGGGCCTGACTCCACTCGAGTCACCATGTCCCGAACTCACTACCTTCATCATTATTGACAACTCACTACACAGACTGACCCGCGTCTCACGCGCCAGCTGACCTCTCTGTTGGAAATCAGCTAACCTTTTGCTGCATTGAAGCTCTTTGTTTTGTCTAAGGCAATTGGGTGCTTAGGAATCATCACACAAGAAGTCTTCAGTGATGTTGCGCACAAAAGGGTAGGCAAAGCCCCAAGAAGGGAGAAACTGCTGCATAAGACACGACTTTTCACGGGCGGGAGGGAGCGGAGAAGGTCGACGTAGTCAGTTGTCTATGACCTACATACTGGCCTGAACACGCTCGCACAGTTCAGCAACTGCTCTAAAGCCTTCTAGAATCATGGGCATGCTTTCCAGGACGTCAGACCGTTTGTACACACAGCCTCAGTTCCTCCGTGTCTACTCTGTACCTACATGGTAAGGAGAGAAGGTCCATAAATCCTGCAGTTGGTTGGGTATTGGGCAATACAATGATGGGTCTAGAGCAGCCCACTAACCACATCCCCATGGGTTGTGGCTGAAAGAGTAATTGTTGCTGCCCTACTAATTGGCTTTCCTGCTTACTGAGCGACTCCTCTCCGTGCACGCTGATTGACTTTCTTATGCCCGCAAAGCCAAAAATCATTGGGGACATCGAGAAGTGTGCACATGTGTGTAGGGAAGAGCCAAAGTTCCACACACAATATTTCATACGACTGAGGAAAAATGAGAGTAAGAGGTGCCAGCTGAAGAAAGTTTCCTCATGAGGCTGGCTGGCGGGTGGGTGGGACATCAGCTGATCAGTGGAGGCTTTGCACAGGCTTCACACCCTGCATGCAGCTTTGTGCACGTGCAGCATTGCGCACCACCTTTGCTGTTGACGGATGTGATACATAAGAGTGCTTACCAACATTGTGTCACGGAATGCTCATTGTGGTCCTGCTGGGGCAACAGCTTGCTCTCTGTCTACAGGTGAAACTCCATTGCTGAACGCCAGTCTGTTTTATAGGAAATAGTGTGCTGTGCAGTCAGTGCGAAGACAACCTTGCGGTGCCTGAGACCTGTATAGACAGCAGTATGTTTCTATGGTCCTGGCACATTGAGTACGTGGGGGGAAGTGATCTCAATTAGAATGAGACTTTTCATCATTTCTGTTGATTGTTCACGGAGCACAAAGGAGGTTGCATGCGTAGATGTGTGAAAAGACTTCATGAAACATGACATGGCTGAGTTCACCTCACACACGTAGTTGTGTCAGACGTCTGCAGAGCAACTGTGTGTGTGTAGCATGACCCTGATGCATGGTTGACTTACAACCACATGGATCTGAAACACTGACTGAGATACTGACCCAAAGTGTCTCCGTCCCCTTCATTCGCATCACGCTGCAGCAACACATTCTTTTGTCGTATGAGCAGTCGTGAATCACAGAATTTGTGTAAACATTGTCCACAGACACATGTGACAAGTGTGTGGCAAGTGCGAATCTCCACACGCATAAAGTGTTGTCAGAGAAGAACATGACTTCTCAACTGAAGATTTTTAGATGGAATCAACAGAATAGTTCATTCAATGCAGCTGTTGACGTTTCGGGAATATTTTGATCACTATCCCTATTTCTCTTCGAGGCTTTTGAGCTTCACCACTGTTCGTACTCTGTCTGTTCTCCTCCAGACAGAAGTGAGAAAGAAAGGTAAAAAAAAAATGGACTTCCAGCTCGATCAGTGGCAAAGTGCAAGAAGCCCTTCAATGCATTTAGATGTGTCCCAAGTGACGTGTTCAAGTGCAACAAGGACCGAGGCCGCAGGCCCACTATTGACACGCGCAAGAATCTGGTGGAGTCGACGTGTTTTTCCACCTTCCCACATCACGCCAAGTGGTCTTTTATCCTCCAAACCCAACGTGTTTTGCTCGCCAGCCAGCCATTCATGGTGGGGGTCACACCTACAAGGGAACAGGAGAGAGAAAAAAAAGATGTGAAATGGCTCTGTGATACTCACAACACCCCCAGAAGCACGACCAGTATTAGCACGAACCCACATGTTAAATTGTGACTGAAGACATGCGTTTTAAGGCAACTTTTACTTGCGTGTCCAAATATTTTGGGGCTCTTGACAAATGGTTACCAAACTGTTATACAGTGGGAGCCAGTTATGACAGCATGGGACATACTAGCATGCCAGACATACTGAGAGCAGTGACAGAGACAGATTCCTGAAGGGGTAAATTTGGTTGGTTATGCCAGCAGTGCAGATGCTTCTGCTGGCATTCCCCCCCCCCCTCCCTATTCATAGAGTCAATGCCAAAAGTGCCTCGTGACACTTGCAACAATAAAAGCTGCATTGCAACATCCGAACTGGTCGAGGAAAATGGCAAGCAAAAACAATTTCTTGTGTCTCTTTGAGTCTTCACTTATGCTG
>JAAUXU010039142.1_pt1 | contig 29402 bp, 35 predicted proteins | sample 7278151 | NCBI WGS metagenome assembly JAAUXU01 (sample SAMN14350113, study PRJNA611818) | marine sediment metagenome | isolation source: surface marine sediment (1.8m) | place: French Polynesia: Moorea | collected 2018-08
TCCCCCCCCCCTAAATTCCTCTGTTATGTATGAATCGAACTTGATGTTGTTTCTGGCTTAATCTGGCCACTCGTGCACGATGGGGTTGCTCAGAATTCTGGACCGCCCAAGTATCCCGTTCTGGTTCTAAGGGATCCATGGGTTATCATACTAGAGCAAAGGCTGCATCAACCTTAATTTTTCCAATAATTCCCCTTGAGACGATCCCCAATGACCAGTGTTAATGACGCCTGGGCAGAAACAAAGAACATTTTGCAGCAACCCAGTAAAATCGGGCCAGGAATTTATCATCACCCTGTACTTTTTCGACGAAAACTCGACCGAGATTAAATCTCAGGAGCGAAACAAACAAAACAGATGATTCTTGCAGATAAGTGTTGATTACCCTCTGCGCGTCCGAGACGTCGACGATCTCCAGCTCCACCGCCTGCCCGTCCAACTCGATCCTCTGCCGGTAGAACAAGTCTGTGTGCAAATAAAGTGCAATTCTGCACATTCACTCATTCCAAGCGGATGTTTACAGTTCATGAAGCGTCTCTTTTTTTCAGGGTCACTTGGGATGTTTTGACTGGGAATTCCTGGACGGCGTCAGACTGGAATTCACAGTAAGGGAAACCCTCAAAGGTCGTTCTTTTTGCTTCCTATTGTTTGATCTCCGTTCGTTCATTTCGTCTGCTGATAAGAGTGACAAACAGGATCATATCTTGACAGGCATCGTTCATTGAGATATTTTTGGTACAAAAATAATCCCCCCACACTTGTCCTACTGATGATTATTGTGGTCTACGTACTGAGGGGGGGGGGATTTCTTCCCCAGCTCTCTGCAAATATGTTTCTACTTGGATCTGAATCACTCGTATAAGTTGAGGCTTCATGGAAGAGGTTGAAGATCTCTCTTGACCTTTTACAGGGTCTTGCAGATAAATCTGGAATTCTTCATCATGATTAGAGGCTGGATTTTTAGGTAGTTCTTGCCTTTAACTTTCTTTTTTGCTGCGCACAAAATAACATTTTTCACGACATATTTTTCACGTGCTGTAAAACTCGGATTACAGTGGCGTCGACGATAGTAAAAGCTTCTCTTATCGCAGTAGGATTTTAAGGCGCCAACACATTTTTAGGACTGTTCTAACTAAACATTCCCAGCTCAAAGCAGCAGCAAGCTCAGTGCTGCTGGCTGAACCAAATTGTTCGACGATTACTCATGTTGTTATACTGCTTCTTGGGCTGGGAATAAACAAAACCTACGACGGAAAGTGCAAAAACACATTTTTTTTGCTATTACAGGAGGCTTTACGTAAAAATGTATCTGTCCACATTGCAGTGCAGCAGTCAGCACTGTCAGCCCGGTGTGTGCCGGACCACACTCCGGTACTAGTTATTCTTCTCTGCTTTTCTTTAGTGGAACTTCACTTAGAGTAGCAAAGACCTCTGAGGTTACTCAGTGCCCAAAAGGCCATGGTAAGGTCTGCTAGACAGCTGCTCTGGCAACACTGTTGAAGACCCTTTTCCACCCACAGAATGATCCTCTGTCGCTTGAGGGCTTAAAAGAAAGTGAAAACAAGTGTTGCCCGGTCCCCATAAGTGTCCTGAAACTGAACAGGTCTGTGCTGTCAACGTCATTGGCACATCTTGGCCAATGATCTTCCGCCTGCAACGGTGGCAAAAGTCGCCCCAAAATCCGTGCTCCAATCCTTGACTTTGTCACCAGACTCAGTGACAACTGCTGCACCAGTTGGGACGGGGATTTCGTCACAACCACTCATTGGACCACGAGGAGGGAGAGAAAAAAAGTTCCTCCAAGTGTCCAACTGCAGACAGCGAAGACCTCAACGTTGGGAGGGGCGCTGAAATCCTGGATTTCTCTCCCAGACTTGGGATTATTTTTGCAGTGCAGAAAACACAGAGGAGGAAAACGTGGCCAAGGTGATGCAAACACGCGCACAAATTGACGAAAGACGCGATCACGACGTCTACGGCGGCGGCGGCGGCGGCGGCCGGGGAGGGCCTAGGAAAGTAGGCCTAGCGAGTCTCGGCCTCTCGTCGGCGAGCAAAAAAAAAGGGGGGGGGGGGAAGTTGACAGACTGTGTTTTCTGTCTGTCCTTGGCCCAACTCGACTTATCTACGACCCAGAAAAAGGCCGGAAAAAAAAACCCCGACGCCTGGATTGCCCGGGCAGATTTCTCCTTTGTGCCCGCAGCTCTGCTGAAGGCTTCTTTTTGGCCAGTGCAACCGCGCCTTAAGCAGGAAGGCAAGGAACTTTCTAACACAAAGTCGCTTGTTGCTTTCTCTGTGACCGATTTTACGTTCTCGGCCCGACAAATTTGAATTCTAATACGCTCAGATTGCGCGTACGTATTAAGTTGTGTGTCTATATTTACTCAGCAGACAGTTATGATCTGGAAGCGGGCGCAAAAAACGATCGCCTTTTGTCGCCGTTCAACTTTTGCCAGACTCTGAGTTTCTGCAAGATTATCCCGCTGACAAAGTCGAATTTATACTGTGCAAAAAATATGAACATATAAGAGCAGCAGAGATGAAAGCGGAGCGCGCCATAGCTGGAAAGTTGCCTCCCAAAGTTGCCCGGAAAGTTTATTTGTAATTCAGAGATTGCGTCAATTTTGATGTTTGTTGGCGAGGGAATTCCTGCTGTCGACGGAGAATTATTTCGTCAGCAGGGGCGAGAAAGCGAGTCTTATGACGGCTGAAGGAGGTTGATCTTTAGAAAAGTCCCGCTCGCACTGACACATTTGGCCCGCCCCCCATCTGGACTGACACGGCCGTGACCAACTTCGGCCAGCTTGATATCGGAGAAGAAAACTTTCCGCTATGACAAACGGAGCTGCCCTCCTCAAGGATGCTTTTCCGCCCACTAATCAGCAAAAACGTTTTTTGGGCGCGAAAATGGGTCACTTCTTGCCCGGCTACGAATGATTTGGGCAGGGCAAAACAATAGTGACCGACGCTGACGTGTGAAGAAGCGGCGTTTTGGTCCCTCCAATCAGTTTGGCACCTGCAAAGTTGGTGCCAAAAAGTCACTCAGTGCCCGTCTGAGTGCTTTCATTAGCTGGTGTCGACTGGCAGCAGATGCAGGGGGGAAAAATTACACCCTTATACGTATACAATTTGGCGTGTAAACACTTTTAAAGCTTTCGGCTGCAATTCAGTCATTTTGATCCGTGTTTTTCCTTCTGGACTTGATTCACTCATCCGTCGACTTTGGCGCAGCAAAAACTCTCTATTTGTCTTGCTTTTCTCGGACTCCGAGCCGCAAAAGTGTCTCTTGACAGCTGCTCATGGACTTGGTCGCGTGATCACGGTCAACTCTTCCTTCACTGGCAGAAGTCACCGACGATCTCAGATCTGGCTCATTTCAAGATCGCCGATCGCTCTCACTGACTCCTTGTCCGCTTCTTCTCCATTTTGCAACAAAACTTGGCAATTTCACTCACACAATAAACCCCTTTTTGGTCCCCCCCCCCAAAAAAAAATCGTTCCTCACCCGTGACGTTGATCAAATCAGTGCAATCGACTACAGAATGGCCAAAGAGACGAGCTGCAGACTTCTTGGACGCCTTCATAAGATGAACAAGGATCCTCGGCAAATGTGACAAAGTGAAAGCTTTCAACTTCTTCGTTGCAAACAAGCAACTTCACCAAGAACTCGAAGAAGATCTTCAACAAGTTGGCCGTGACCGACTTCGCCTCGGGGGACTGAGATGATGTGGCCACGAGCAACGAAATGACGAGGAAATGTTTCGCACAGGGTGAGCCATAAAAAAAAAGTTGAGCAAAATACAGCCAGATCCCACGAACGGGGTACGATGGGGACGGTAAGAATTACTGTAATTGATGCGTGCACGTCCAAGCGCACTCAACTTATTCCAGCAGAACTAATGGGCAGTCATTAGACACGATTAATGAGTTAATGAGCGGAAATTTGCCAGTTCAGCCGATTCATTGCCCAGACTGGCAGGTTTGACGTCATCATGTCTCCGAGTCACTCACGTCTTGAGCCCATTCATAAAACTTCTGATAGTACGTAGAAGCCTTGTTTGCTCATCCACAAAGTGAAGGGTTAACATGAAGCTTCAGGGAAACAAAAACCCCAGTGTCATACAAACAGTCACTCACTACTACCTGTGGACGTACAGGTTGGGCCCGGATTTAAGTGTCAGTCACCACATAACAGTGGGTGACTTCTTTTTATCCTATCTGGTCACACATCAGGGCATGCACTGGTTAACATCAAAAGGTTTTGGGCCACGTTCATCACGTTCAACAAGGGTCCGAGTGGCAGCATGGTCACCACAGAGAGGCCCACACATGCAGAGGTCCTTGGACATCTCGGCCAAGTTATTGCGGTTGATCTGAGCATCAACGGCAGCGTTCATCAACATTATACCCAGGGGCATTTCCATCGCCCCCCCCCTCTGGTGTTTTAAGCAGAGTCCAAGAATCCCCCTGTGGTAACCTTGACTCAGTCAATGGCCCCCAAAGTCTCTCAGTGATTAAGAAGAAGAGTTTATTTAAACTGCGAGTGACAACAAATCCGGGCCAACCTGTGCACGTGGAGTGAACGCACGCAAGAAAGTACAATATAAAAGGATTGGAAAGTATCTGACAGAAAGCTTCTTTCTGTATTGCTTTCGGCTTCTTTGTAGAGGTCTGGAGGCGTGAGTTGAGAATGCTAATTTCTGAGCTCTGAGTCTCAAGTGCACCTGATGTTGTTCCACACTCAAGGAGGAAGATGAACATTGACTTTCCAGGTTTTCCCTGTTGAAAGTCACTTTTGCATCACTGAATCCACCTGCTCGTGTACTTGCTAATGAGCGCATAAATGCCAGAGCTGCGAAAATTGCTCCACAAATCATGGCCTGAGCAAATTTAGGACAACAAATGCCTACACTTTTTCTTCTGAGGCCCACCTGTATCTGACTTGTACTCTCCGATGTATCTCTTGGTCAGGTAGCGGACGGCCAGCGCTGACTTGCCCACCTGCTTGGCGCCCATCAGCACCAACTTGACGGAGTTGTCCCCGCAGAAGTCGTCCTCCGGACGGCGACCGGACGGCTTGGGCAGCCATGCTTGGTTCTTGAACGACTTCGACGCCCTCAGGTGGGGCCGCGATTCCTGCTCAAAATTATTACACTCTCAACACCTTTGGGCTGGAAATCGAGGCTAAATCACTCGTTTCAAGGGATCTTTTTTTTTATAAAAAAAAAACCACCCAAAAATGCAGTGATTCTTTTTCAGTGATTGACGGAAACCACGGGTAATAATGACAAGAATAGAGGTTAGGATTTGACACGATGATGCAATGAGTTAAGTTTACAACAGTGCGACTTTAACGTAGCTCTTGATGTTACAGTGGAACACGCTTACAACGGTTACTCGGTCAAGAAGTCCTGTCCCAATGTTCTTACTCCTGTTTACGGTTAGAGCGGTCACACGAATGAAACGATCAAATTCTGCGGTCCCAACATGATCGTTATAAGCGTGTCCCACTGTATGAGGAAAAAAAAAAAAAAGAGGCTGCACACATGATGTCCCTGACAACAAATGAAGTTCTTTTTCCCTGAAAAAAGTCGTCCTCCTGGACAGAAATGCCTCATTCCACGTCGACAAGTGCGATGGGAGCAACGTTACCAAGGACTGCTTCCCCGGGGGCATCTTCGGTGGCGACGCCAAGATGCCAGAGAGAGGGTGGAGAAAGTGCGAAGCCATGAATAAAGATTGATTCCGTAGGCTCAAACTGCATCCAAAATGGCAATAAAGAGTTGTTTTTCTGCGTGGGCGCAAAATGTAATTTTGCCCCCGAAAAAAGTGTGTATGAAAGTGCGAACATGTTTTTTTTGCACTATTTTTGGTGGCTCCTGTTACAAGGTTCTGAAGAGTGGGAGGGCACGACTTTCCTGCGTGAACGGGAGCCACTTCTTTTCTGCACTCCTCACCAAGCCAAAAAACACGAATGCATTGCAGATTCAGGCCCAGTGAAGTGCAACAATTCATGTGCACCAGACAGGGATTTTCCCCCTAGGCCTTGAAGCTCTCTAGGCCTTGTTTTGCGAGCGGGCAACACACCTGAGTCCAGTTGGGAGCGATCAGAGACGTGAGGGAAGAGGACATCACTCGACTAGACACACATGGCTCAGGACGAAAACACACACTGAACGTATTGGCACGCACGCACACGCACACACGCAACAGGACGAGAAAGAAAGCACGCGCGTGCATGAACTCATACACTGTGAGCCGCAAAGAAGCGACGCGGGGCAGCAGGACACGGAAAGGCAAAGGGCGGAGGAAGAACCGACCGTTCTTTGCCACTCATACGATCTCTTTTTTTCCCCCCACCGAGGGATGGGTGAACACGCGAAAGCGGCATAGGGAAAAAGGCAAGAAAATCCTATACTCGTATCAACTTTATTTATGCCCGGACAACTTCAATTTCTCTCCTAATGAAATCTTTGCTCCTGTTCAACTCATCCGAGCAGGGCGAAAAAAAGGTCATAACCAAGGCTGAGGTGTGAAAAAGAAAAGAAAAGGAAAAAAAAAAGCTTTCTGACCTGAAATGGAGGAGCTGCCTGCAGTGAGCTTCGTATGCATCAGGGCTGCTCAACACTTTCCTGGCCCACGCAGGCCGGCGACTTCTCCCGGAAGGTGAGGCTGAAAGTCCCCCAATCTTTCCACTGCACCAACTTTCAGGACGAGGAAAGTCATGTTCGGGCTGGACGCCTGCAACTGGCCGTCCAACTTATCAGTGGACGTCACTTGTGGCAAACCCAACACATTCATGATGAAACTGCGTCCACGCAGGCAAAGCGAGTGCAGCAAGATCAACAACGGCAGCACGTAGAAGGACGCGTGGGACTACTGCAGGCCAGCCTATGGTGCCTTGTTCCGAGTGCTACTAGGCACACCAGATGAAGATGAGCTGCTTTACAGCTACACTTGATCGAGCCCAGGCCCGAGCTCGACAAAAAAAACAAACCCGCCCCACTAGATTCTAAACTGGAGATGCATCAAGCCTAGGGCTCGAAGACAATTTCAGAAAGCCCGAGCGTGAAAACCGAAAACCCCCACAAAGATTGTACAGCAGAGATAGATGCAGCCCGAAAACACCGCCGGCCCGATGCATCGCTACCTTCTACGCGTTCCTGTTGGGTCGAATCAGACTCGGAATCGACTTGGGCGGATTCATTTTGGCTGGCCCGGATTTGACTGCTCAGATCCCGGCTCAAGAAGATTTTCATCTGCCGTTGGTGCTTTTGCCATCTCAGCCTCACATAAGCACAGAAGGAGCTGCTCTTTGAACATTTGTTTTATGAACGTTGTACATTTCCACGACGTCTTTGATTCGATTTGGTTCCACTTTGTCCTCGGTTCGATTCGAGCTGTGCCAGGAACACCTTTTTTCCCATTTGGTACAGCAAGATTTGAGACGCTGAATGGAGCATTTGAATTATTAAAAAAGGAGAGAAAGAAAAGTGAAGACTTCGCTGCTCGTGCGTAAAGTCGCGATTTTGAGACATTTCGAGTAGAAGCAGTTTTTCATTTCCGTAAAATCACTTGATTTTGGAAAGTCCAAATGGGGCAAAATTTGATTCTATCAAGTTTTTCCAACCCATTCCCTGCCAAATTTGCTTTGCTTTGATCAAGCAGATCTGTTAGCAGATCTAGATGTTATTGATCAACTGATTGAAAGCTGACAACAGGGGGTTTCTGGCCATTTTCGCCCTTTCTTTGATGTGATTTTAATCTTTTGAGTTACTCTGACCATGTCCAACATTGTCGAGATCCTCAAAGGATCTTCCACGGTCGTGGTGTCCTGCGATTTCAGCCTGCGATTAGTTTTTGCACATATTTCAGGGCCGAAATGGCGCGTACTTGGGCCTTAATCTCACACTTCAGACCCTGATTACGTTTTTCCAAAGGTCCTTTGTGGGGACCGACGACTTTCCCCAATCCGGGACTTCACTGTACAAACTTTTTAAAGTAATTCACTTAAAAGGAGGCGTTGTTCGACGCCGGTTTTAAGGGGGTCACACCTGGCAACAGCTGCATTTTCTCAGTGATCAACCTTGTTCGTTCTGCTGGCTGGCAAGACTGACTTGTCTGGCGATCTCAGTGATGGCAATCTTGTTTGCAGTCTGGAATCTCGTTGCCTCTGTTTCAAATGCCTTCACTCAAAACTGTCTCAATGGTCTGACAACGAACAAAATGTGCTGTCAATTGATGTCAGCGTGGCTTTGTACGAAATGGACCTGACGTTGTTTCGTGGAAGGATCTGAATATTGATGACTAAGACTCGCACTGGACGAAATATCCACTGCTATGCCAGCTACACACCGTACATAAGCAGAAGACTGGATCAAATCTTGGAAAATTTTGGAGCCTTGAATCTCAGATTTGTGCCAAATGGTGAAGATTACGAAGTTGAGAAAACTTCTTGGCTTATTAAAGGGTGTGACAGCAAAAATGTGACGGAGTCTCTCTCAGTCTCTGGCCACACCTGGGTGATGGAGTCTCTGAAACCGAGAGTCAAAGGGTTCGAGGAAGAAAATGACTCAAACAATTTGACCGAGCTTAGGAGTCTCCGTCACCGAGGTGTGGCCAAAGACTCAGTCACATTTTTGCTGTCACACCCTTTATTCCTCCTCCTACAATGGAGTTCTACTAAATAAGTCCAGTGCATAACGGGGTGTTCACGTTTGGAGGGCAAAGCTAAACACACTTTGTTTTCAGTCTCACTTGGATACAGTAACTAAGCACGTTCGACTTGTCCTGTTGACCTAACATCCTTATTTGCTGTGTCGATCAAACTTGGAAGGCAGAAACACGTGACTTTTTCATTTGAAAATTTTGAGAGCCGCCAATGTTATTCGGACTGTGTTTTCTTCTTCCCACTCTGTATGTCCAACGGATCTTTTGGCCTCGTGCATATTTCGGGGGCCATTTTTTTGGCAAACTTCTGCATGCTGCATGAGGACAGAGTTGAATTCTTCAGATTAAGTCTTGTCTAAGCCTTAATTCTATGTAGCATGGCTTCATAACATAAGTGTTACAGCAAGACGTCTGAGCTCTGGCAAAAAAGTTGTCTCTCGCATTTCGGCGGAGGAGCTCTGGTTTGGCAGATTGACCTAAGTTTAATATATGTTAAGAAAGTTAATTAAGGATCAATTGATATTTAGTAACCCCGACTCCAACTGGGTTCAGTACAGGGCCGCTAGCATTTGCGAGGAGGCAGAAAGTCTGCTCAGGGACATATGTATGACGCACCCCGTACATTTACACTGACGACTTTCCAAAGGACCATCTTGTAGGACGTCAGTCAGTCAATATGGATTCCGTGACCTTTATCACAGCTGATCATGCTATTCTTGTCCCCGGTCAAAACGGGATAATCTCCTCAAATCAGCTGTCGAGAGGAAGAGAACCGGGGGGGGGGAAGCAAACAAAAACAAACCAGCTGACTGAGAGCAGCACACACATGTTGCCCCCGACGAACAAGGCGGCTGAAGCCTCCGAGGCCAGTAGCAATCTTGCAAATGTCGGTCCCGATGTTACCTGGTGTGCGTGTGCGTTCTCACAGCAATCAATTCTTCACAGAATCCATTGCCATGGGGCCCCAGGAGGAGGCATCTGTCCGTGGCAGACGAGAAAGACCTTCTGCAGACGATCCTACGATGATTGTGTTCCTCACGTAAAAAAACGAGATAGAGAGAAAAAAAAAAGAAATGCTGCTACACAGCTGAAGGTGCCACAGTCAGGCCTCGACAGCCTCTTGGAAGACGAGGTCATTAAAATTTGGATGCTCTGGTGCCGACATTGGTTAATGGAAGAGGAGGGTCAGGTCAGGACACTGCCCAGAAGTTGACGAAGCTGTCACCAAATAAATGGTTAAGGAGATGTAGTGAGTGAAGAAAAGTGCTGAGCTTGTTGTGGCCAAAGCAAATGAGTTCGCAGCCTTTCAAGGCTAATAAAGGCTGGCTAACACATTCAAGAAAAAGGGTAGCTGTATACAAGAGACTTCATGGCGACGGACCATGAGCTGCCATTTCAATGGCTTCAATGGGCCTGGCTGGCCTCAACTGCAGAGACACAGCTATGCCCCTGAGAATGTGTGGAATGCTGATGAAACTGGACTTTATTCTAGGGCTCTATCTGATGCTTGGCTGTGAGGCTGCTCTGTGCCCCTTGAAGGATGATTTTGCAAAAAAAAAAGTGGAAAAGAAGTCCACAGAGAGGATGACAGCAGCAGCACTTGTTGCCTGCAGCTTGGCTGGTGGGAAGAGACGTCTCCTAGTTGCCAAAGGTGGAGGAGCCTCCACGGCGTTCCTTTCTTCATCTAAAGGAATCTGAATCCCAAGTTGTGAAGAACAGCTTTTGGCTCTGTCATGGCTGACACAAAGTCCGCCATGGCCAACCCGGCCTTAAGGTGTGCTGGCATAGTCCCAATACATCAACACAGTGTGTAGTTCTCACTTACAACAGATGTTGCCCGGAGACTTCCTGATTGATAGGGCAAGGGGTGCATTTGCTGACCTCGATTGACCAGTGTCAACCCATCCCATGTACATACATACAGTGTGAGGCCAAAAAAACATAGAGAAGGAGACCCACACTCCAATGTCTTTACCCTCAAACAGTGGCCAAGGTGGCAAAGGCAAAGGGGAATGGAGAAAACGTATTGGAAAGGCTGCGAAAAAAGAAAAGCTTTTCTGTCTCTCACTGTACGTACCAGGTGCGGACGCAGAATGTAGGAAATTCCTACACAAAATTCAAAGCTGCTCTCTGCCCCATCACTTGTAGACGGCCGTTCTTTTAATATGTTAATCCTGCCCCAATTCTATAATAACTCCACTGCAACCGAACCCAAACCAACTGACACAGACGATGCGTTAGAACATCTTAAAAAAAAAGTGCTCTCCACTCTGATTCATTCACGCTAGGCCTTTTTCATGTACGGTGGGGATAAAATTCAGAGCTCGATGCACTTTGGTGCTGAAATGGGACCTCGTCAAGTAGAAGCGGGCCCGACCTCGTCAAGAACACCATAAGCAGGGAGCAGAGGGTCCATAATTTGGAGGATCTCGGTGATGTTGATCATGAAATTGGGAGCTTTTTCCGCCTACACTTTGATAGGTGCAGCCTGGAGGTAGTTGAGATTGATGATGCAGAGGCAATCCTACTGGTTCTCGTGCGGGCTTTTTGCAAGTTTGACTACTTACGCATGTTCTAGACGGTTGAGATCTTGGACCCCATCCAAAGGTCTCTTTTGGCAGGAATTCGGAACACACTTTGAATGAGATCCCCCCCCCCAAATCGGTCAGAGTCCAGCACTAAATCGAGAGTCTTGTGCAGAGGAGTTGTTTGGAGGTTCATTCTCCAGCCTCTTTTTTGGCCACACCCTGTACCCAGGAGCTACTTTGTCACGGACGCGGAATCCTTTATGCCGTTGGCTCCTTTGAAGATCAAAGAGAGCAAAACAGTAATTTCTTTTCCCATCACAGGATTCCCTGGGCTAGTTCAAGATAAGCTTTGGGGCGGCAGGGATGACCTTGTAAGAACAAAATTCACCTTCTCCAGTTGATCGACGTCAATCTTTGTTTCCAAGTCGTCAGTGCCGAGGCTGGGCAGCTTGACCACTCACCTGCCCGCCCGCCCGCCTGCCTGCCTGCCTGCCTGCCTGCATGCATGCCTAAGCGTTTCTCTTTGGTGGAGACAACATCGAATTCTTTTAGCAGTGCAAAAGTCTTTGATCCTTGAGCTGGAGGTAACAAGACCTGCCCGTTTGCGCTGGCAGAAGTCGCCTAGACAACACTTGTGACACAACTGCTCAGCTGGGAAGTCATCTCAACGCTGTGGGACGTGTGGACTGGCAAGCGTGCGGTGCCCTCAGTCAATGCGGATGCACTCTTATGTAGTGCAGCAGACGCACCTTAAGCTTGGGCGCCACTGGGCTTGTGTGGCTGAGTCCACTTGAAAAAAGTCTTCAAAGGATGATAAATTCAAGCGAATATTTGAATATTCGATGGTTCACTCCAAAATTCCTGCTCCTAAGAGTGGGTATTTTCTCTTGGTGTTAGAAGTTGTAAAAGCTTTCTCTCTCCACAGTCCCCAACCACCCCATCCATCCCTCTGCATATGGCACAGAAACAAAGTGCAATAAGATCAGTCACGCGAAGCAAAAAGGATCCATCCTTTTCCTTTGTTCAGAGATGATTTCGAATACTTTTTGCTCGACCGAGTACGCGCGCCCCGAGGTGAGGCCGTACACGTCGCAGCACATCCGAGTGAAGTGGAGCAAAGACGTTTGTCTCAGCAGTGCACAGAATAGGTCCCGTTTAAAAACCAGTGCAAAAATAGCCTCTTCTTTCTGCGGCAGAAGCTTTAACATCCCTTTCCCGAGTGCCTCCTCTGCTTATCCTCCCGTGAAAGAGAAAGCGCCGGCGCTCTCCAAAGTAGGGATGTCGCGAGCAAAGAGTCTGGCCGGGCCCACACGAGCTTTTCGCAATATGAACATCGACATGTCTCTTATGGTTAAGCTTCTTGGCTCCAGATTCGGACTCGTTGTTCGATGTCTTTCTATGACGACTTGGTCTTTTCTCGACATTCATAACTACAGTGGCGCCTTTGTGATTCTTAAGAAAGTTTCTGCGGGAACCTTGGGAAATCATGCTAATAATGAAGTTCAGCGACCAACGAGAGGAAAGCCTAAAGGACGCATCCATTTGCAAATGTGGGCAAGGCAAGATCCATTCTTGAGGGCCCTTAGAGTGTTGCATGGATTTCCTGTGGGATTTGGACATTCCTCAACGTCTACACAATGGGATAACGGGAGCTTAGTATCTGTAGGACGGGGAATAGTTGAAGATCGGGACCACAACTGTTTTCCCCAATTTCCAACTCGTTCGTTTCACACTTAAGCAGTCCAGCACGTCCAAGAGCCAAGTCCTAACCAGGCCCAGTCTCAAGCATGTCCAAGAGCCAAGTCTCAACCAGGCCCAAGCATGTCCAACACTTCAGCCCACGGTGTGCTCTGACTCAATGAGGGCTTAATCAGTTAATTTTAATCCAGTCCTCCAGGGCGTTAATTTCTTAAGCAGAGACTTATTGGCAGAAAGCCATCAAAAAAAGATTCCAAGCCTGGAAGAAGCGACCAGAAGCAGAGTCAGTGGCAAGAGGACCCAAGATCATCGGGGGATACAGCCCTGAAGGTCAGGTGAAGTAGAGAGGTAACAACTCAATGCTGCTGGTTCCTTTGCGAGCTGGTTGAGGACCTCCAGCACTATTGACATGCTGGCTTCTCTGAGGTCAGCTGTCATAAGACGCAGTTGATCCCATCTTGACACACAAACACGGAGTTTGCTGAAAAGAATATCATCAGATTACTCAGAATGTCCAAATTTCGTTGAAATGGTAGGGGAATCTTCAAAAGCGTCCTCAAATTAATCCTCATCAACTGTTGGCGTTTTTTTTTATTAATCTGGGAGCCCTAAATACACCACCGTTTAGCTATGTTAAAGCTCAACTTTCAACTTTAACTTACTCAACTCCATGCTGCTCTGTACTCCAGCTACGTAATCCCCTTCCTCCAAGATGAAACCAATGCAGACATTCCTTTGGTTAAAGTATATTCATATCTACTTTACCACCCGGGGCAGTCGTAGTTAAGTCTTGCTTGCGTAGAACATGTGTTAAGATTCAAAGTCATAAGGTTCAGAACGTGGTCACTTATAAGGCTTCTTGTTCAGACTTTGCTTCATGCTCACGCTTCCATACACAGAGCGAGCGAAGCAACAAGGAATCACGCAGCCCTACATGGTGCCCATGCTGACCTCGGGGGTGTCGGCAAGAGATGGTTCCCGAGGTCCTGGCACTCCACCACCTTTGACTTGGACAGGTTGCGGACGTCCAAGGTGCAAAAGGTTCTGAACCACGCGGTGCTGTTTCAAGGCCTCGTGTGATTCACGTCACAGATTCTGCTGGAGAAATTTGATTTATGCCATCACGGCCAATTGACTCAGTTACTTTGTCAGTTGGTCGGGGTTGCCAATTGAGATTAACATCGCACACTCAACTTGTAGATAAAGGGGATGAAGTGAAAGCAATTTTCACGTGCGCCATCTGGTGGTTTCCGACTGGAGTGAGAGTCTACAAGAGCACAAAAAGTGGTCATTTGATGCTAAAACGTTATTTGACGATTAAGCTTGATACCCACCGGAAGCAGCAACGAGCAGGGGCCTCAGCAAACACGTGCGCTACAGAGTGCTGCACGCAGGGCAGCAGAATTCACTGATGTTCTCCTCACATTGAGTGGATTTCCCATCAAGGTTGGCGAGTTTTTCATGAGGTTGGGTGGTTTCCCCGTCAGATTTGGTGGTTTTCCCATCAAAGTTGGCGAGTTTTTCATGAGGTTCGGTGGTTTCCCTGTCAGATTTGGTTGCTTTTCCCATCACATTTGGCGGTCGCCCCGTCAAATTTGGTGGTTTCCCCAACAAAGTTGGAGAATTTCTCATCACATTTGGTGATTTTGCCACCAAAGTTGGCGAGTTTCTCATCAGATTTGGTAATGCTGTCATCAATGCTGGCTTCTATTGTTTGGTCAGATCTCTTCACCATGTGTCTCCCACGTCAGAGGTGTTCTTGGACCCCCTGTCCGAGTGTGAGGAGTTGCGCTGCTCATATCTGTGGCAGGAGCCTCTTTTGTGGCGAGCACCCTGTGCCCGTCCGATGGCCGAGCCAGCTCGACGACATCACTATTTCTCTCTCTCTCTCTCTCTCTCTTTCTCTCTCTCTCTCTCTGCGTGTGTGTCTGCGTGAGCGCTTTTCTGAGTAACAGGGGCTCCCTGGCCCTCGTGCAGAGAAGGAGAAGAAACCTGTGTGTTCTCACGTAAGTTTTGGTGTCGTCCAAAAACACGACCTTTCCGAAAGTTTTCCAGCAGCTGCCGCGGAGGTAACCAGAACGAATGGGTCATTTGTTGCTAATCACCCTGTCGTAGTGAGGAGGAAAAGACCAAATTAAATTCATTGGGCGGATGCGGCACAAATGTCGCTATTTACTGAAGTCGCACTTAAACGCGTGGAGAGCTGAAGGCCCTTTTTTGCCGACTTTCCTTAGACTTTTGGTGCAAGCAGTTGGGAGAGCAAAGTATTATGAGTCCCCTTAAATGCTTGAAATTTCTTTTCAAAAAAACCGACTCAAATGCTGGAAAAGTTCATTTTTTAGGGAAAAAAAGAAGTTGTTTTACTTCGCTAAAGAGTAAAATTTTGTCTGAAGGAGTTTTATTGCTTCACACAGTGCAGCAAAGTCTGGGCCTTATGGGGAAGGGGGGGGGGTCTAATGGCGTGCTCATGATCCCCCCCTCCCCCCCAAGTTCTCGCCAACCCCCCCTCCTTGGTGATCACGTATGGATACTTCCTGCATTAATAGCTCGGGGGATGAGAGAGAAGTTGGTTGACTGAGAAATTGGCAAAAAGGTTCACACTGTGTTTTCCTAAACAGCATAAACACATGCTTCGCTGCTCATGTGTGGCGCTTCCTAATCACACATGTCACGCACGCCAGAATTGACGCAAGGAAATGGAATTCCTCAGATGAATGCAGTTTTTTTCCTCTCTGGGGGGAAAAAAGTTTGGGTGCGTCAAGTCAAAAAAAAAACTGCCAAGGTGGAGGTTCTGTCAAAGTCTGTCAAGTGCAATAGCAGAATTTCAATCTCCATCCACTGCTGAGTTCTTAGGAAACTCTCTTAGGGAATGCTAATGTTATGATTCTTCACTGAGAGATATGTTGCTGTTACTTACATCACACTCCCCAAAAGAGGCTTTCTTTTCTTCTTCTTTACCAATTCACTGATGCTGTCAACGTGCTCACCTCTTGCAGGGACTCCAACTGCCCAACGATTGACACAATCTCGACATTGCATCTCGCACCTCCGCCTGAGTAAACAAGAGCAGTCATTGTTCAAACGCCAGCGGCTTCAGAGACCTGGGCAAAAGTCACCTCTGGGCGGAGGGAGGGGGTGGAAAACTTCTTCATCTGTTGCTGCTGAGGCCGCGGCGGAGGCGGCGGCCTCGAGGCGGCCTCGAGGCGGCCTCGGACTGAAATGGAGGTTGACATGGCTGAGGAAAAAGAAAGAAAAAAAAGGACTCTCAGATGCTCCATCTGAGACTGTTATGAAGTCAAGGAAGCTCTCTCTTCGTGCAGAAGTAAGAAAAAAAATGACCTCTAAGAAACGGCCTCGCACCACCTTCGAGGCCGGGCCGTGTTTATCGTGTTCTCGACCCGGCCGTACTCTAAATCACCATCCTGCATTCACTAAATCACTGCGCGAGCCAGCATAATACTGCAGGTCGAGAGAAGCGCCTGGAAAGTGCTTAGAAAGCTCAGTCTGGCGTTGCTGGTCAGAGGAGAGCGTCTTGACCTCCTCGAGGTTGTCTGAAAGCTGGCGTGTGCTAACCTTCCACGAAACCGATCTTTCCACCTGGCCTCGACTGTGTTATTCCCGGAGAAGTGCTGGCTGAGGCCACGTCTACTTCAATACTGACCTCAGGTGACAACTTGAGGCCAGACTTTGGCCTCCAAGTGGCAACATCAACGACCTCCACTCAAGTGGAGAGAGCCTTTTTTACACCTCAAACCGCCATCCTCGTGTACCAAGATCACACCACTTCCATCGTATGGAAGCAAAGGATCTTCTTGACAGTGCTGGGACCTGTCCCAGGTGGGCAGCAGAGCAGACATGTAAGTAGTGATGGCTTGGATGCAACGAGGCTGAGAATTCAGTCGACCAAGTCTTATGTATATTGGGCTAAACCTATTGGTTTTATAGCCTGCCATATTTGGTGCAAGGCTATATTTAAAGACATTCTGGTCAAATGGAGTGAAAGAATAACGTGCTGTTGGGTCCCTTCAAAGTGTTCGACATAAGGCTGTTAGGTCAACATTACAATTAGACGTCTTAGTTCTCACCTTAAAGTGTGTTTAGCTTTGCTGTCCAAATCTGAACATCTTCTTATGTACTAGGCTTAGGCAGGAAAACTTTACTGTGAGAGAGAGGGTTAAGGAAAAGAAATTTCAAACTATTTGACTACATCTTTACCCTTTGGAAACAGACCTATGACACACTCAGCCAAGTACCAAAACTTTAAATTCTTTTGGTCATATATATATATATATGTGTGTGTGTTGAGCTAGGTCAGAAAATAAAAAAATTGAAATTTAACTGAGGGCATCTTAGGCTTGTTACCTAATGCCAAATGGTAAACATGTAGTGAAACGATTTTCCAAAAAAATCCTTTGTGACCCCCCTCCATGGCAATAAGACTTTACTACATAAGTTCAGTACATAACCAGGTGCTCAGATTTTGACAGCCCTTTGACAAAGCTGTAAACACTTTGTTTTTAGTTTCATTTGACCACAGTGCTTCAGTTTAGCATCTAGAAAGTAGCTAAGCAGGTCCACATCAAATTTGTAGTGTCGACCTAACATCCTAGTCTCTAGAAAACTTTGGAGGCAGAGAGAGGACCCAAAAAGTCATTTTTTTTTCATTCCATTTGACGAGAAAGTCTTCAAGTGGATTCTGGCAACAAATCTAGGATGCCACAAGAGATTTAAAAAAATGGACCTAGCCTAATATATGTATGTTTATGATGCGAAAAAAAACCCCTAAGGACAAATTGGCACTTTGTTTTGCATTTTTCAGCATTCTGGAACATTGTGACAGCATTTGAGAGCGTGTAAGAATCCGCACTCAGTAAATGTCAAGATTTATCAGGTGAACAGCTGATGCATTTAGTTTCTGTTCCGAGTGATGACTCCACTGTGTCGGTGCTCGACGACCAGAACGTCCCGGACAGTTGGAGCTTTGAAGACGGGAGCGCCGATGCTTCCAGACTCAAGACAGAAGGAAACAGCTCCTTCAGACGCCGACTCCATCACTCTTGCAGCAGTCATGGAGGTCACTCGAGTGATGCATGAAGACCAGGCCAAATATTGTGCTTCACACGGGTGATGGAGCAGTGATTCGTGCCATCGCAGTCATCACTTCTACTCTCGGAGTCAGGGATTGTAGGAGGCACTGAAATCAGGCCTTGCAAGGCCCAGCCGGCAGTGATTGCAATCGTCTTCTAACATGTGGGACTTTCCAAGGATGATTGCCTTGCTGTGGGCGGCGGTGGCGACGGCCACGCCAGCGGACGCGTTGACGACCTCTGCTTCCACGGCGCCCGACGCCGCCTACTTGAGCTCGGCCGACTGGGTCTTGTTCGGCACGATCTTGGCGGCGTCCTTGGCAGCCGGGGCCGCGGGCGGCTGTCTCGCCGCAGACGACGACGACACCGCCGTGAAGGGCCGCGCGCCGACAACAGCGGGGCAGCTGGGCGTTTCACTGCGTCGGAGGGGACCCTTGACGGACGTCGCCTTCCTCATCACCTCGTACGCCTCGGTCGTCCTCGTCATGGGTAAGAGAACACTTTTGGCCCCCGACAACGTGTGCGGTGAGAACTCGGCCTCCTTCCTAGGTCTTCCTACACACGCGTACTTCCACGGCGTGTCTGGACAGCTGTTCGGCGGCCTCCCGGCCGCGCTGGCCGCCCTCTTCGCCGCGGTCTTTCTATTTCTGCCGCTGTTCTCGTCCGAGCGGGGGCCGCCGGCGGCGGCGACGGCCGCGGCCGTCGAGACTGTGAGTTGGCAGCGCTACCTCAGACTTCGGTTCGAGTCGAGCCGCGCGGTGGCCGCACTCTTCAGGTTCCTCGTGCTCACCGTCTGGATCGTCTTCGCAGTGAGTTGGTTGTTGCACGTGCTCTTCTCTCTCTCCTCCCCCCCCCCCTGAGTTGGGTCTGGAGTTGAGTGAGAAGTTTCCGTGGGTACAGTGTGACCCCCCCAAGAACTGCTCACTTGGCCCTGTGTCCACCCTGTATCGTCAGGCAACAAACTGGGCCATACGAGGTCTGCATCGAGCAAAGGAGACAGCTGAAAATATGCAAAACGAGCCTGTGCAATTATGGTAATTTGTAGCCTGCTCTTGGGTTCCTAATTACTTGTGGAGCACAACTTAACCTGCATAAAGAGGCTGATGCGAGTTGTGCACGTCTCAGCTTTCATTTGGCCTCTTCACAGTGAGAGGAATGAGACGACTGCGATTTTTGTTCCATTGAATTGTCATTTTCTTGTGAAAAAGTTCCGGCTTAGGTAACTTTTACGTCCTTCTCTCTCTCCATTTGTGTTATGATTTTGTTCAGAGAGCTGCAAACTTTTCTCTCATCCAATCTGAGCTTTGCTTTTGATGCACCGTGATTGAAACTTGGTGAAACGCGACGAGAAACAAGAGCTGATCGAAAGTCTTGGCTTGCTGGGCAGATTTGAAAAAAAAAAAGTAGGCCTTCTTCAAAGGCCTGCTCCAATTCCTGCTTGCTCAGCTTGACCATTGCATTCTGTTCAGGTGCAAGCACAATTGTTTCTTATCAGTTTTTTTATTAGTTTGGCATCCACAACTTATATTTAGCTCAACAAATTCAGCTTTCTTCTCTAGGCCCGAATTGGAATTAATGCCTCCAGGCCCTGAGCACAGCCCGGTATGAAAAAACTTTGTACACAAACTTTCATATTTAATGAGTAGTCAAATTTTGCTATTTGCAGACATCCCCCAGATCTTTCTCCTTTATTTAATTTTTATTTTTAAGAAGCAGCAACAACTTAAGAAACTCCGGCAGGCAAAAGAAGTAATCTTAGGGGTATCGGCTCAAATAAACCTCGTGTTTGCAAGTCACACAAGACTCTTGTATTCTGGAACTGTCGAGTTATCTGAGTGCTCTTGAGGAAGAGGAAACCGCAGAAAGAGAAAGTTACGCAGTATGTGGAAAGTTTGTACAGATACACGCGTGCTCGCGCGCGCGCGCACGCACGCATACGTACATACAGACATAATCGGCACAGCCCCAATGAACTCTTGTCTGGTCGAGTTAACGCTCAACTTTCTGTGCTCGCTGTAGGAGCCTCCTCAGGCTCGCGCACTGTGAACCAGTAATTGCATTCTTACCACAAAGGATCCTGTTCAGGTGCGACTCTTATGGTCAGCAACGTGTGGGAGGAGCGATTCAGCAATCACTGCTGGCAGCCAGACAAGGGAGGGTCTCTGGGGCAAACTTTCCGCCCACTTTTGTCTTCCGTATGGACTCGTGCATGGACATGGACAGGGTGGGAGCTGAAGAATGCTGGTGGCAGGAGAAAGTTCAAAGCCAAACGCTTCTGCTCGTCCAGCGCTGCCACTTTTTGCTCAAGATTGGGGTGGGGGGTGGGCATTGATTGCAGCTGATGGCGGACGTCAAGTTGGTCATGTTGACGGACAGACTCCCGGACACCATCTTGAAGCTGATGAGGAAAGGACCGAGACCATTTTGGTGCCAAATTGCTCTCTGGCTGCAGTTGAGTGGCACCAAAAAAACAGTGTTAGATGAAGTTGAGTTATGACATGGTCATCTCAAGTTTGGCCCTTCATACTGTATTCTAAAAGTGCGAGGCTGATGTTCCTTGGAGAGCGGATCTCTATTGCCAGGCAGACTCCGAAATGTCACTTCCCAAGTAGCTGTCAGTGTCCAAGAGGAACAAAGTGCAATTCTGTTCGCATTTGCATGTTATTATAACCGGGGATTAGATTTTTAAGTGATTTTACTCTCTTATGCCATCACAATGCAGATCAAGTGATGTTATGTAGTACATTAGAATAAGGAGTCTGTGACAAAAGTCACTTGAAAATTTGAACCCTAATGATACCATTAAAATCAATGCATCAATCAGTTCCTTGATGCTGCCATCCTGAACTTCTTCATCCCATGGGAAATTTAGTTCGGTACAGCGAGATTGTTTCATTGTGTCGTAATTTGCTCCTTGAGGAAGTCCAATCACCTTCCCTCTCTCTTCACAACCCCCTGATGCACAGATTTTAGTTATTATATAAAAGTATAGTGAGTAAAGTAATTTGGTGAGCACCGAATTGGACCAACTGTCCTTGCCGCTGAGACCACCACAAGAGAATGGCATTTTCTTACTACGCTGGAGCCCCTGATATTACAGTATACAACATGAATTTTTACAACAAACTTAATTCAGGAGGAAGCAACATGAGGTTACACTTGACAAGAATATTGCTATAAAGAATTACTGCTGAGAACAGTCTGAAGCACAACTTTAAGTTATAAGAGACCCCTCTGAGGCCACAAGGTTATCGAGGTCATGATAGCAGTAGTGCTTGGACCTGCTCCGCCGACATCTTCATCCAGTTATGTTTGATGGCAGCCTTCAAGGTCGCAATGTTTTTGTGTCTGGCCGAGTTGACCTCTGATTACAACCTTGCCCATATGGCCTTGTCCAGTGGGTTGATGTGTGGAGAGTTAGGCAGCCATTTGTCTGGACCTCCAAATCCGGGCATGCTCTTGGAGAGTCACTTGGTCGTCTCCTTGGCCGTGTATGTGACTGTGCACCATCTTGTGTCGAGATGTAGGCCCCCCTGGCCGTATCTGCCATCTGCCCATGTCCTAACGTTGTGCAGAAGCTGGATGTGGCGTGTGGGATGTGGACATTCACCCTCTGGAATGAACATGGGTGGGCACTTTCTCCCATCCTCTCCGGCCACACCAAGCACCATGATTTCAGCTGGATGCTTTGGCATATCTTGCTGGCACTTGGACCTGTTGGATTGCTGAAGGATCCTTGGACGACCAACCTGTCCTGGCGGCTGTTCATGAGCTTGTCCACGGTGAATAGTTTCTGAGAAGATGAGGGTAAGCCCGGTGCGGCCTTTCTTCAGTCAGTTGACGGCATTTTGTGGCCTTCAGATGGTGTCTCTTCCAAATAGCCTCGGTCTCAAGGGGTACTTGATGACAAGCGATAGTTTCTATGGCAAATATTCCAAGCCGGCGGCTCCCATCACGGAAACTTCTTGCCAGATACTGCTGGAAGCCTTTCTTGAGCTTGTGATGGTTCTGTGGTGTCAAGACTGTTGGAGCATGATCATAACGCGTCCTCTCTGTCTCAGGAGAGTTCTTGTAATTGTAGGCTGTCTTCAAGCTGATGCCCACCTTGATTTGGGCCTCCTCGAAGCTGTCACTACGCAGAACTGCCAAGCAACTCACGCTTCTTGGCCTTCATTGCGAAAATGAACACTTCCAGCTTCAAACCGGTTTTGGTCTCCAATATTAGCATATGACAGCTGATTGTAAAGCAAGGAACGAGAAATATATTTGCTTCTTTTTTGAGCTATTGTGTCTTATAGTCAATTGTAAAAATTCATGCCTCATACGGCAGAAAAGTATCGAGGGTGAGGGGGTCCATGTCAAATTGCTCACTCGGACCAGGAATCCGTACAGACATCCGACGTCAAAAGTGACAAGTACCTGTAACTGGTGCTGATGGTTCAAAGCTGTGACAACACTTGCAATCGTCTGAAGTCTCTTCACAACTGTACAATGTGTACTACTATGAATTTGCCAATGCTGCTAGCCTCCATTTACCTCTTTTACGTAGGGAGAGGTGTGTACAGAACCGTCACGGATATGGACCTATGCACTTGGATGAGGAAATATGCTTTGATGTGGACGTACACGTGACGTGCATGTCTTTGGACTGCGGCTGAGAGATATGTGTGAAGCTGCAGATATACCCCAAAAGCACTGACTGTGCTCGAGTCCATCGAGAGTACACAGTGCATTCGAGTCCACCGAGAGTACTGAGTGTGCTCGAGTCCATCGAGAGTACACAGTGCATTCGAGTCCATCGAGAGTACTGAGTTTACTCGAGTCCATTAAGAGTACTCAGTGTACTCGAGTTCATCGAGAGTACTGAGCGTACTGGAGTCTACTAAGAGTACGGAGTGTATCAGATTCCATTAAGAGTAGTACTGAGTGTACTAGAGTCCATCAAGTGTGCTGAGAGTACTCAAGTACAGCGATTCACTGAACAAGCTTTGTAGAGTAGAGCTTCACCGACGAGCCCCTGGGATCGCTATGTGACACCTCTGGCACGTGTGAAGTCACCGGTGTTGCAGTCACTGACATTTTCAATCTTGCTCCCTTCAGAAGCTTTGTTTGTTTACTCATACGGGTGACTCAAAGCAAAGGGTTGGCATGGAAAATTTCAATAAAGGAAAAAATGTCCCCGAATCATGTTTCATATAAAAAACCACTTTGTCACTCCTTTCAGACATCTCTGTCAATACCATATCTGGCTTGTATTGCTCGACCTCAGTCAGACATGATGTTCCCCACGACTGAAAAGAGGACTTGATCCAGACCCACTCGGTCTGATTCCGCTGCTCACCCGTCCACAGCTTGCGCCTTTCCACGCCGTCGGCGCCGCTGACCACGCAGTCGTGGCCAATGTGAGCGCGTCCTTCGGCCGCATCCCTTGATGCCGGCACAACAATCGTCACCTACTTGGTATTCAGCACGAGCCTCGACCCCCCCTCCCCTCCTCGTCCCTCCTCGCCCTGACCATCGTATGTGACAGGAAGAAGGAGAAATCCAAGTTTACTCGGCGAGCTAATGGACACACACACACATTGAGTACACAGAAGAAAAGAGAATTGACGCCACAACTGCATTTTTTATGAGAGATCATTCTTGGGCACGGGGGGGGGCTAGAAAGGGGGAACTGAGGCACTCAAATTTGGGGGTGGAAAGAAGGAAGGTTTTGTGTCAAAAGACTTTCAGCTCTGTCAGACGGAAATAACACGCTCGTTTTCACATTTCTGCAGCCCCTTTTTACTCGATTTTTTTTCCTCTCCAGCCTGGAGAAAGAGCGAATTGTCAAAATTTGTTGCTTGCCGTTACTTGAAAAAAATATTAAAAGTCGTGAAAATTGAGTTTTTGGTGTGCAGAAGTGAAGGAGTTGGCGTAGAGCAAAAACTTTTTCCTGATTCAAGGCCACTTTGACGCAGCCACAGTTGTACTTACGTAGCAGTGTTCAACTTTGCGAACTTTCTCTTCTCAGGCCTGCTCCATCTCCAGCATCTTTGCCATCTTGTCCGCCTCCACGTCGCTGTCGTCGTCCGCGTCCCTGGCGGTGGCCATCACCGTCTCGGCCGTCTACGTGGCCCTAGAAGGTGAGACGGAGAGCATCTTCCCACTACGTCATACCATTTCATGTCCCCCGGGCCTAAGTAGGAAAAGTCGTCTGGCACGAAAAGTGGGCAAATCCACCCTTGCTGTGGCCATGAGAGCTCTGGTAGCATCCCTGATGGAGTCGACGCCGCCTCATTGATACATCTGGAGGCTTTCACAGATATGAAAGTTGCCAACTTGACGGAAAGTATGGAAAGTATGAGTGGCCGCTGAAGGCGGGGGCAAACGCGCCTTAAATCAGAGAAAAAAAGCACTTGGCTGATACTTTTTAGTAATGGAGAATCTGTGTTTTCTTCTCTCAATTGTCGGAGAGTAAATAGATGGGAGTAGAAGAGAAAGGCTTTGCTTTTGTAGCCCATTATATCTAATATAAAATAATCTCCTTTCCCGACCACATGCCCATTTGTTGCCTAGGCCTGTTTATGGAAGGCCTTTTTTTATATTCACGCCTCGACAATCTCTAAAAGGAGTCCTCAAGTGTCCGGTTGAGTCCTCCTTTGACATGCAGATGGTTGCTTTTCCATGTAAGCGCGGCCGAGACTAAGGCACGAGAAGTGCAAGATAGGCCGGAAAAGGGCCTTTATGACGTTGAGCATGGAAAAAAAGGCCTACATTTGAATAGACCCGTCTCTAAAGCAACTGTTGCCATTGAGCCACTCCGACAACATTGTTGCGTCACCCTGTGGGGAGAGGGAAAGCATTGGCGATTACCCTCACACCAGGACATAACTGAGATAAAAGTAACTTTTCCGCCAGTTGTCTCTTGAATTTATGGCCTAAGAGAACTTTATTACACGCTAGGGTAAAGATGGTTGAAGACGCTCTTATGAATGCAAAATCAGTCCCAGCTTTACACAGTTGCGTGTATTTTTCCTTGCACAAACGCACCTTAATAGGTTGATACTTGAAACTTCTTTTTCAGCCCATTTATCCCCCCCCTGGGGGGGCCATCCTCCCTCCCTCCCCACCCCAACCCGCCCACCCATTCCCCCATTTCTTTATCTCACTTCTTTTCTCCACACTAACTTTTGAAGAGAAAGAAAGCCTCTGCCAGACAAAAGCACTGCAATAAAGCTCCTATAATGTCCTGTTTCTCACGTGAGATTCCAATAAAATAAGCCTTGGGGCGCGGCTGCACTGGCCAATTTGACTGCCTCTGCTGCAGTGCTGGACTCCGGAACCAAATGACCCGGACTGCTCTTCGGCCTGCTTGATTTAGGTGCTCCCAAGGTCTCCACGACCTCACAACAACGAAGTGCAGTAGTTTAGACTCCAGTCAGACAACTGTTGAGTCCTGTAGGCCTTGGGCCTGGGATAATTGAGTCTTCTAAGGCCTCGTAGTATCAACATTTGTCCATTTGTTCGGGTTTCCTGGCCTTTTTGCACTCATGCACACGTTCCATGTACCGGACTTTGCGGGCAGTGCGACACAGGCTGACCTGAGGTGGCCAAGTCACTTCATACACACACTGTAACTTTGATGCCCTTAAGTGTTTAGGTGAATAACAGATCACGTTCCCAGGCAAGACCAGCCTTCTGTGGAGTGACCTCTTGACGGCGCTGGTCCTTCTCCTCCTCGTCGCCTTGGCGGCTGCGGTCGGCGCAACCGACGGCTCCTACAGCGACAACGACGGCAACTTCTCGTCCGACGCCGTCGAATCGCCGTTGGCCGTCTTCTTCGGCCAGTTCGTCGCGTGGCTGGCCATCTTCGTCGCCTTCTACACATCGGGTAAATAATCAGGCTTTCACAGTGGTTCTATTTCTACAGTGTCTACTGCAAAAAAGAAAATTGTGCAAAATAACCAAAATGATATAGAGATAGAAAGAAGTCAGTCCTGTTACTTGGGCCTTAAATGAGGACTGAACAATAGAAACACCCATGGTTAAAGTTTGAGCTGTCTAGGATTGATTGAAGTTGACCAAATTGGCTACAGAAGCAGCATCTTGTGTTCGTGTTCGTCCTTCGTGGCACCAACAAGACAGGTGGCCAAAAGTGCGGAATTTTAGGTGGTCACAAGACGAAGCAGTTGAGTAGGCCTTCAAATGAGTTGCAACCTCAATTTGTGCAAAGTTTTTTTGCTTTGCTTAGGCCTAATTGAAACAAACTGACCGATTTTGAACTTTTGCAAAGTGACTGAGTGGCAACAATGGCGTATTTAGTGGAGAGATACGAGCTGCTATTGAAACCTAATCACGTACTTAGTCACATTTAGTAAGATTCCCCATTTGGGTCAATTTCAATCAATCCAGGGTAGCGCAGCTCAACTATGGCTGCACCATTGTTCAAGCCTCACCTAATGCTCAGCTTATGGACATGCGCACCTTATTGCTGGGCATATTGGAAGGCACCCTTTTAAAAGGCCTACCTCATTGCGGGGTTATTAAGGCCATATTCGTTGATTTATCGCAACGAGCGAGAGACTACCTGACATTTCTGTACATACGACGGGTTCTACGCCAAATTGTACAGTGTTGGCCAGTAATAATTTCCGTTGTTGTGAGGTAAGGGAGATCGCTCAGATCAATGACAGGAGCAGCAACAACAACAGTGATCTCACCTATGAGCAAACACTCTTTTTTTTGTCCGCCTGCTTGAACTCAGTCTGCCTCCCCCAGTATTACTTGTAAGAAACCTTATATAGCTCACCCTAAAAACCTCATTTTATTCGTCCTCTCATTTAAAAAAAAGGCACACCCACTTAACACTATGGTGAAATTATTGCTGACTCACACTGTGCACTCTGTGTAGGAAGATCGGCACAGAAATTTAAGGTTTCATCTATCTATGGCAACCCTTGGAATCATCCAAAGCCTTGCAATGTGTCCCGAAAATAGCACTACAGTGCTGCAATTTGATGTGGAATCCCCCAGTGTGTTAAGGAGCGCTGTCGCTTCTCATCATAGGGATGATCTTGGTCAGGGTCATTCTAATATCGACTCGTGGTACAGGGTGGGTCGGAAGTACCATCGGTTGAGCCTCAGGTTCCACACTGAACCAGAGAGGCTGGATAGAGGTCAATGGGAAGAGGAGCTCACAAAACGGCGAAATCAGCCTTGAATCAAGTTTTTCAGACCTTTTTTTAGGGGGTCAAAAATGGCCGTTTGGTTTTTTTTTGCCATTCTCCCACTTACATTATTTGAAGAAAAAAAAAAAAAACACCCGGGTTTTCAAGCTCTCCGACAGCTCCGATTCATCCCCGAGGTCGGTTTTGATAGTTGAAAGTGAAGGTTTGTGGCCTCGGCCGTCGATTGGTATCAACCCGACCTTTGTGGGTGCTTCAGAACCGGAGCTACGGACTGGTAATTACTTCGGGCCCACCCTGTATTGATCCTAACTGAAATTTATGTCAGCAGCAGAAGTACTCTTACATCGAATATTTTTTTCGGGCGTTCTTCTATGGGGAATTGTGACTGCAGTGTGAAGGCCCACGTGTTGTACTGGGAGGAGTTGAGTTGGAAATTAGAAAGGACCCAATTTTGAGTGAAAGTTATGCACCACAGTTTCGACGTTGAGCCTTCAAGGCCGAAACGTTAGCTTGAAAAGGCCCAATTTGGCACAGACTCGCCAAGTAAAAATTGTCGAGCATCCTCCAAGATTCGCCCGGTGAACCGGAGAGAGCTGTGACTTTACGCAAAGGCCGTCTCCTCTCCGGCCCGCCAAAGGCCACGAGTGAAGGTCACTGATAGCTAAGGACGCGTCGCAGACCGCTGCTGAACACTTGCTGCCTCCTCCTTCAGATGGTCGCTACGCCCGGATGCAGTCCGAGTCCCCGTGGAGCTTCGGCCTCTTCCTGTTGAACGCCCCCTTGCTGCTCCTGCTGTTCCCGCTGCTGTCGCTCTTCAGCTCCGTGATCGCCAGCGCCTTCACCATCGAGGATCTCGTCGGAGATTGCGAAAAAGGTCGAGGGAGGATCGATTCTCCCGAGCAGCTAGCGCCAATATTCTTCATCAACAGGTACACAGATCAAGTATGACAACTTCTTTTTCACTCACACGTCTTCTGTGCGTGCGCGTGCGCGCCTACGTGCGCGTGTGTGTGTATACGTATATACACATATATAGTACGGAGAAAACTGGGTAGAGAAAGAAAGGTTGGTTATCTTACGGATGAGCTCAATACGCAGCAGCAGCACCGAGGCCCTGTGTGCCGTAGACAACGCGTAGCTTGCAGAGTTGGCCAGATAGAGGCCGAATTTGGTGGTTTTCTCGTCAATTTGGGTGACTTGGCTGGTGGTCACAGCCTGGGCGCACTGAGAGCTCCCCCGTGGAATGACCGAAAGAGGTTCTTCCAAGCCCCTCGGATGTACTTTGACCGGCAAAAGAATCGGAAAACAATTGTGGCAACGCTGAATGCGGTACTGTAACTCTGTGGGGGCCAGTGTTGACCAAGTCATTGTCCACGGGGCTCCTGTGCTCTGCGAGGCTCCTGTTGCGGCTCGCAACACTTTTGAAGAAGTACTTCAGTACATTTTGCTAGAAGTACTCGCAGAAAGGAAGAAAAGGAGAAAAGTCTCCTGTTACTCTTCAAGAGCCTTCATTCCCAAAATTGTGGATGAAAAGTGTAAGAATGCAACAAAAAGATCATGAGACTCAGCTTAGGCTTTTTCACAAGAATTTATGCAAGTACCTTGAAGCTTCAGCTCTTTTCCAACTCTAATTTTTGCGGAAATCGTTCTAGACTGAAGTGTGAACAGAAGTGTCGACCCATTTCAAAAGTATTGGCAGCACAAGTACAATTTGTGCACTGCATCACTGTACTAGCAGACGTGCACTGCAGCCCCAAATTATTGACACATGACACACGCACTGCTCATAGTTCCCTTCGACTAAGAAGTGTCTTAGTTATGTATAATAAAAGTACATATGATAAGCCTGCTCGACTCAATGGGTCACAATACAGACAATGTAGCTTCATGGTAGCACAACAACCCCACCCCCATCTTCAGGGTGGATGAAGAGCTGCAGCCGCTTGTTGATGTTCAGGACGGTCTCCGACTCCACCTTGTCTCACGCCTTCGACAACAGTTCCATCTGCGTCTGGAGTGGCGTATCTACATCAACCGAGACCAACTGAAGAGCAGTTTTAACTCCCCACCAAGCTTACCAATACCACTTGGGCGCAGCAACATGAGCACTAGGGCTCCAAGGCCTTAAGGACCACCCCGATGAAGAGATCTGCATAACTAACGTTGCGGTTGGCGCTCGGGGGGGCAAGCCCCGGGGCCCGAGGGGCCAGGGGGGCGCGGGGGGGGGAAAGCCACAGCCGACCTCGGCGGGA
>JAAUXU010129443.1_pt1 | contig 29386 bp, 35 predicted proteins | sample 7278151 | NCBI WGS metagenome assembly JAAUXU01 (sample SAMN14350113, study PRJNA611818) | marine sediment metagenome | isolation source: surface marine sediment (1.8m) | place: French Polynesia: Moorea | collected 2018-08
ACTGAACACATATCGTTTCATACTTGAAGACTAGAAATGGATATCACAAAACATTCACTAGTAAATCAACACACCATCACTCTTGAAAAGTCAAATCTGACATCAGGCATCACTGCTCAAGTTGCTACTTGAGCTTAAAGATATTCTCATCTCAAGAGTGATGGTGTGTTGATTTACTAGTGAATGTTTTGTGATATCCATTTCTAGTCTTCAAGTATGAAACGATATGTGTTCAGTATGGGTGCTTTAGTCAATAAAGTTTTGTTGTTATCTTCCCTGGGCCTATTTCCATGCCTGCAGAAGGTCTCTGGGTGAAGGAGAGCCATGTTCTCAAGGAATAGGTGGTCCCAGAGGACTAATTTTGGGCTCATTTTGATCAGGAGCTCAAGCTGCACCAGATGAGCTGCAGAGATCTAGAATCAGGCTCCAACCCCCCAAAAAATGGTACCTCTCCCTAAAGTACTGTTGTCTTCACTGTCATATTCAGAAAGTGATTGTCGTCAAACTAAACACTAGCGCTGCGTGTGCGGTCAATGCCACCCTAGGACATTTTGCCCTGTAATATGCTGCGGTACTATACAGTTAATGTACTTGTTGAATAAACAAATTTGGTAGTTCTTTTAGCAATTCGTCCAAAGCGTCTAAGACAAAGTATCAACCCCTGCGCATCTACTGTGAAGGGGTCTTGTCTGGAGTTTTGATTGAAATGACTCAAATGTTTAAAACATTACAGCAACAACAGAAAAAATGAGTGTAAGGATCATCAATACATTCAAAATAAGTCTGATCCACCATCAGTGTTCTGTCATTTAGTGCTTTCTTACCTTTGGGGATAGAATTAAACACAGAAAAACTTTCCAAAACACTCTACTGTAGGCACTCACAAGGGAAGTTGCACGGTCCTGAAGCAACCGGAGTCCAGAGGCCCTCTTGCTTGTTCTGCCCAATTACACGGGCGTGCCCCTTATGTACACAGACCCCGCAACTAGAAGAGGCCTCAGGCAAACAGCAAAGTCGTGATTTCTGCAGCATACAACAGTGGAGTCCGCAAACAGTGCTGGACAGAAGTTCACCCGTCAATGGAGGCCGCGGAGGAGAAGGTGTCCGGCGTCCTAATAAATCACTCTTCTTTGTGGTTCAATCTTTTTTAGGCACTGAGAACACTTTTTCATGCCTGCATTTTCCTTTCTTTACAAATCCAAAGAAAATAATGTCCTTGTTCGCCATCCATTTTTCACATGAAAACAGTTGATGAGAGAATTTAGGAAACTTCATTTAGCCCATAAGAGCGAGATCAACTCAAGAAGAAGCCTCCATCTATCGAACTTTGACCTCAGCAGTAGCAGATTGAGAGGCTGCAAGATCTGCCTCGACGTCTCCTCCTTCAGTGCTGTCAACTGTAACTCAAACCTCAGGAAGCAACGAAGTTTGCAAGCCCCAGTTTCGAGGCCAAAAGGAACTCAACCTACAGACAGATCCAGGGGTAGTCACCACGGACTTTGCAATACAACCGAGGCTTTAGAGCTGACACGCCCTAGTGTGATGCATACATTTTCTTGCTTTGTCCCATTAAAATGAAGCTTTAAAAAGCCTTATTTCCGCAATAAAGAAGGTTTGGCCTTTTTTTACTTAGGAATGCTGCCCTGCGAGCGTCCACATAAGTCACATGTGAGAATCGAGTGGAAATGTGTGCAGGGCCGACCGGGCTGGGACGGAGGAGGCCCTCAAGTATTGGTACCCCTCTGGGACCCAGAAGACAAGAGAGTCACCTGAGTGACCCGTGGCATTGAAAATAGACCCCACACTCGTATCTCCCTCCGGGTTAGACTAGATCACTAGTACAGGTGTGATTAGGGATGTCAATGCAAATACACGTCCGAGATAAGCCAGCAGATGCTCAACCGCAGAGATATTAAGCTGGCACTGACCTTGCTTGGAGAAAATCTCGCATCAAGCTCGTGTTTGATGCAGTCACGTCCCGGTGGAATGAGTATCAAAATGAAGCAATTTCTCTTCGCGTGCTTGGTCGCTCTGGTCGGAGTCGCCAGCGGGCTCCAAAAGTAAATCCTCATCGAGTGAGAAGACTGGTTTCTCGTTGTACCCTTCTGTTCGCTCAGGATCCCCATGAGACGATCCAGAGTGGGTCAGCTGACCATGGAGGACTTCCAATCATTCACGGCCAAAGCTCGGTGGCGCTGGCAAGGTGCCAGGGACAACACCGAGATCCTGGAGAACTATCTTGACGTATGCCCTTCAGTGCTGTCGTCCATGGTCGTTTATACTATCTCATGTTGCTGTATGAGTGCAGGCGCAGTATTACGGCCCCATCGACATCGGGACTCCAGGTCAGACCTTCAACGTCGTATTCGACACCGGCTCCAGCAACCTCTGGGTGCCTTCAGTGGAGTGCGGCGACGCCGCCTGCGGTAGGATCAGGATGACGTAGGCACAGGTGTGCTTTCAAGACTACGAACTGATTTTTGCAGCGGTGCACAACTCATACGACAGCTCCCTGTCCTCCACCTACGTGCCAGACGGTCGACCTATAGAATTCAACTACGCCTCCGGTTCGACCTCCGGTTTCCTTTCGGTCGACACGACCTGCGTGAGGCTGATCAGTCACGGTAGCAAAGCTGTAGTAGTCGTACAGTAAGAAGTCGTTGAATGTTTCCAGGTGGCCGGTCTGTGTGTCCAGGACCAGACTTTTGCTGAGACGACCAATGAACCCGGTCTGACATTCATTGTGGGCCGCTTCGACGGCATCCTCGGCCTCGGCTACATCGGCACGTCCGCCCTCAGGGTCCCCCCCGTATTCGACAACATGATCGAGCAGGGGTTGGTCGACGAACCCAAATTCTCTTTTTGGCTAAACAGGTGAGGAATTGCAGTGGAGGCTACAGAAGAGTTATCAATAATTATCCTGCTCACGTCAGAGATTATGAAGATGAAGTCGGTGGAAATTTGATCTTTGGCGGATCGGACCCGAGCCTTTATGAAGGAGAGTTCGATTATGTTGACGTCATTCCAGGGAACGTTGAGTATGACTACTGGAAGATTCAAATAGATAGGTACGACAAGAGCAGTACCAGTGTTCCGGATGGTACTAGTATGACTGTACTGAAAACATTGCTACGATATGCAACAGTCACAACTTTTGCCTTCCATTGCCAAGGTTGACGGTAGGTGGCGACGCGACCTTAGGTTGCGTCGGCGGCTGCATTGCTCCCGTGGACTCCGGCACTAGCGTGATCCTCGGGCCGTACGATGAAGTCGCCGCAATTCATGAAGTGATTGGTGGATTCGAGGTACTCCCTGGTCTAGGTGAATGGATCATTCTGTGCAACAGGATCGACGACATGCCCGACATTTCCTTCACCCTGAACGGCAAGGACTATGTACTCACGCCGCAAGATTACGTTCTGCAGGTATGATCCCTCCAACCCACTGACTGCACAGCATGATGGCGTGGTTTCTTTTTAACATTGCACAGGTTACACAGAGCGGTGTTACCCAGTGCGTGTCCGGCTTGCTCGGCTTGGACTTGCCCATGGGACCGTGGTGGATCCTGGGCGACGTCTTCTTCGGCAAGTACTACACTGAGTTCGACAAGGGCAATAATCGCATCGGATTCGCTGATTCCGTGCAAAATCCTTAATACAAGTTCAAAGGGAAATAGCGCGAGGCATGATTATTCAAGACCTGTGGTCTCAGAATATAGTGCGTATCATAACCTAGTTGACTGTGCAATAACCGTTGAGCATTCGCCTGATGAGTCATGAACCACGTACTTTGACGTCGACGCGTCACGTACAGTGGAACCTCATTATAAGAGCCATCTCCCTATTCTCATCGCAGGTCAACGACTGTGTTCCGACTTAAACCGAAAGAGGTGATAAAATGTAGTTTTGTTTTCACCACTGTGCTGAACAGTAGGCAAGTCAAGCGGTTGGTAAGGTATTTTGCATCTAGTCAAAGTCCACGTTTGTCAGCAGTCGTCATCCATAAGTACTCTAAGTTCTCCGAACTGCAAGAAAGTCGTCCTGACCACGTACGTAAACAGGAGGAGAAAGCCCCTCCAGCGCGCCTAGAGCGGTGTGGAGGCCTCTAGAAGCTCTGCAAACCTTCCCGTACAAGACTGTGCTACAAGTAGGGCAGAAGGGCCTGGAGGTATTGTTTTCCTTTTCTTCGAAGTAACCTAAGTGACACTGACATCACCTCCCATTTGCACTCTGTGGGGAAGAACTTTGAAGTGATCACTAGAGTCGTACTCTTGTAAGATCTCCGTACAGCATCACTGTCGCCATGAAGAGACTGTTGTGCTGCAGCGCGGTCCTGATATTGCTGGTGGCGTTGGTGATCCTGTTGCCTGAAGCGGACTCCAAAGGCAGGAGCAAGAGCAGCTGGTTCGGCTCGAAGAAAAAAACCTCGTCGGGTGGCGGGTTGTTTGGCGGCTCGTCCAGGAGGAAGAGCAAGTACGGCACTTTGAAGAAGGCCGCAGTCATCGGCGCGTCAGTGTACGGCGGCTACCAATTGGGCAAGCTCACTTCGCGCTTCGGCCACTACGGCGGCGGCTACCGCTACGGCTTTAACGACTGGAACCGCTGGCGAGAGGTCGATGGCTTCATGTGCAGGGACAACAACGATTGTAACTGGATCGACGATAGACTTTACTGCCAGGATTATGAACTGGACTTCGAGCCCAGCGTGAGAATGATTCAATCAGTGGTGTGTCCGCCTGACCTCGCTTTATGTTCTCTCTGTCACAGGCGTTGTGGTTCGGTGGCGACTACCTCAGGATCATTGGCGAGTGCTCCTGCCCGGTCGGCTTCCAGTGGGACAACTACGAGTTGGAGTGCGAGCGGGGCATCTTGCCGATGCTCTCCATCATGGCGTACGCATTGATGGCCATCCTTGTGGTGGCCTTTTGCTGCGGATGCTTCGTCCTCGCGATGAACAAAAGCAGAGGCTAGCGAGCTATTAGTGACTTGTCTCTAAAGAGCTCAAACTTGCTTTTTCGAACTTCTAACCCCCAAGTGGGGCCCTTGCGCTTTATACTAAGTGAAACCTGCTACATTGAATAGAATGTGTAGAATAGATGGTCTCTCTCTGTGTTAGATTAATCCCTTAGCCAATTCCCCACATAACACATTGTCAAAATATGCGTTACTTGTATGGTGCAGATGTGCTCGAGTAGCTTGAAAGTCAAGTCGAGCGCGAGTGTTAGACCAAGTTCAAGCTGCATCACCCTCTTGGCCTAAAAAGGCCAACTCCAAACTTTTGAGCTGCATCAATCATGTTTGACACTTCAAGCTTGAGCTCGACTCGACTTTTTTTAGCATTGTGCACCTCTAGCACCGCTTAACACCCCAACGCTTCATGATCCTGTTCGTCCAGAGCGGGCATTTTGTACTACACCATCGGACGCAAAGGTCAAGGCCTTGTGCACAGTGCAGAAAAGGGGCACTTTTTGATCATTGGAAATCAAATAGTGCCTTACACCGGTAGGAGTAGCTTCAAAAAACACAAACTGCGCACATTTTAGCGCAGCGTCCCGCCCTCCTCCCCCTCTGTGATTGTTCGTAACGATTTTATAAACCTCACTTTAGTAAGGAACCTGGATTTAGTGGACATTGGGCTAATATCAACATTTCTACGAAATGAAGAATCTCAATTCACCAAATTGGTCAAAACCATGCGTCAGTTTTGAACAAACTTGTTTTTCTTTCTTCCCTGCTAAATGAAATTTACTGACCGAAATCAAAGGCTGAACTCAAGAACCCAAATAGCTGAGTCCAGTCAGTCCAATAGAACTGAGTAAGAGGAAAGCCAAAAAAACGATCTCATTCAAGTGGGAATTAAGTCATCATCAAAGTCATTCCTTGACCTTCTTGTCAGCACCATCGTCATCGCAGTCATTGTCATTGGGAACAAGGAGCAGCAGCAAAACCCAGCTTCTGAAGCCAAGAAAGATAAGAGATACCCACTAATTTTTAACTTTGAAAATTGAAATATTTCACAAGTTCTCTAGAAAATCTTGTCTATTATGTGATAAAAACTGTCAAATACATTAGTGCTGCTTATAAACTTGAGTCTGTTGATTAAAGATTATTGATTGAATGAACTTTTTGCTATATAGGACCACTGAAAGTGTCTGTGCACTTTCCACATTGACAGATTTAAGCATTGTGTGGCACAATGGACGTTTTATAAAATGGCGCTTTTTGTGGATCAAAGTTAAAGTCTGCAGTTACAATGCGTTTTTCAGAATTAAACAGGTGTGGCAGCTCTTCCTGTCACCAAAGCTGTGGCACCTGCTGGTAAAAGTACCAGAGAGGATGTTAAGGGCATCGCATTCAGTCATGCTGTTTTGATCATTCACTCGAACGATTTCCGTGCACGACCACACCTGAAGAGGCCGACATGTGAGTGGAAAGCCACAGAAAACTCTACTAGTTATATACGTACAATTTTCGGAATAGTTCCGCGTGTGTTACTCTCTGGAGGGAAATATTCTTTCACTACATCTCCCTCTCCACCGCGGCACATTGTGATTCAACATTATAAAATTAGTGCTGCCTCAGCCATAATCTCATCCATCGTCAGCAGCGGTTTCTCCATCGTTCATGCGAGTCTGAATTAAGTGCGAATCGTGACCGACTTTTTGCACTGTGTTTCCCAAATACAGCTGCCACGATTAAAAAAATCGTGCATGGATTTACAAATGACCGTTGCATAATGTGTACTCATATTGACGCCCCTTTTCTAGGTGACGGCCAGTCTTTATTTACTAGTTTTGATCGGTCAAGTGACCCTTGACATCTGCACTGCTGCAGCTACTGCTTTACGGCCCACTGCAGCTACTGCTTTACGGCCCACTGCAGCTACTTTACGGTATGCCGCAACTACTTTACAGCCCATTGCAAAAGACTAAGCTTGAACAATGGTAAACAGAAACTGCCCGTCAACTAGAAAAGTGGCGTCAAACTACAAACGCACAGCTGGGCAAGGCCTTAATGCCCTCTTTGGATTCTGCTGCTAGAGGGCCTTGACGACCCTGGGCGCCACCCTCCACCCTCCACCCTCCCCCAACCCCCGTCAAAACCCCAAACCCTCGCCTCGTGTCGTCAGCACCCTCTAGCAGCAGAATCCAAAATCGGGCGTAAAGTGCTTCTTGCCCAGCTGTAACATACTGCTCACGTTAACATACGGCTATACGCATTTACTGCATTGTGTTGGCCTTGACTTGTTCATGACTTCTTTCATTTTCTTGCGTATCCATGTTGACTCACATCCTCTTGTTTTAGTGAACTTTAGGCAGAAGGGACTATAAACTTTTTCTTCAATAGATGACGCCACTGTCATTGGCGTCAACTGGCGCAAGTTGAGTCAAATTAGACTTTTTTTAAGTTTCCCGGATCATTTCTTTAGAAATTAGCGGTGACCCTAATTGGAGTCAAGTTAGTCTGAAATTGAGTGAAGCGGAGTTGGCTCGACTCAAGTCAGAGTCTGAAAGTCGAGCCGAGTTTGGACCACCCCTAGTGACGACTATTCACAACAGGAAAACAACAACAACTACATGTGACCAAAGGAAACTAGAACCTATCATAACTTATAAATTAGAAGCTCTATTGTTGTGACAACCACCACCACCACCACAAAATAGAGAGAAGACGCCGAGCTCGACCATGTTCACGTCGGTCACCGGGCGATTAACGTCTGTGTCGCTTTTCTTTGGCCGGACGTTGAACACAAGAAGGCCGCAGACTCACTCAGAAATGATGCTCAAGGTGACCGAACAGATCTCAAGATGCCAACAGCTGGACAAGGTCTCCAGCAGCCAGGAGGTCGTTCAACAGTTATGGAAGACTCTGCTTCTGCTGCACAATCAGTCTGGTGGCGACAGACGATCTCACGAACTGGCAAGGTAGAACAGTACGGTCTTTGAGCGTGCATGTGAGCTCTGCTTTTCTTTGCAATGGTTCTAGATGTCTTGATGCGAGCATGATGACGACGCACCTGGACCACTTCACGCTGCCAGCTGCAGTCGCACATCTGACGCTCAAGGATTTCAGTGACGACGAAGCTTGCGTCCTCGTACGTGATCGCCAGTAGCTTCTGAAAGTGATGGAAAGAGGTCTATTTGGAGTGTGATTTCAGAAGGAATTCCGTCAGGTGTTGGGGGCTCTCAAGGAGAAGGCTTTTGAGCTGGACAATCGCCTGATCGGAGAGGAGCGGCGGCGCTTTCGGCTAGACATGGGACTTGCCTACGCAGCCCTTGCCGCTTCTTTTCCTCAGACTGCTGAGAGCAAGTTGGCCGATAGCTGGGGTACGTCCATGGCAGCCAAGTTGGCAGACGTGTCCAGGAGCAGGTGAAAATAAGCGGGGTTTTTTTCAGAAAATTTGCTCTATTAACACGACCCCGTGTTGCAGGGCTTTTTTCCGGTCTGTGACACCAACGCAACTGGCCCGGTTGGCGTGTCTTCTGACATCAAGACGTCAACTGAACGAAGACTTCCACAAGTACTACTTCCTGTACAAAGTTTACGAGCTGGCTGATGAGGTCCCTTTGAAGGACTTTTCCCTCATCTTCATCGTAATGTCCCAGCACTCGATGGTGCTGCCAAATGACCCACATCACCCACTCACCCAAAAGTTCTTTGACAAGATAATGAGCAAGTTGTCGAGAGAACTCGACCAGGTACAGTGCATTACGATTCATAGACAACGTGATCTCACCAATCTCTTTAGATATTTGACAATTTTAAAAGCAAGTAGTCCTGTACTGGAAAGTGATGACTCGTTGTCTATGAACTCAACACCTCCTCATAGATCAAGAATGAAGACTTGACCATGGGCTTGAAAGCTGTTCAGGTTGTCTGCTCCTACTTTCTGTCATTCAGGACACATGGAATTTTTGCCAAGGGTGAACTTGACTCCTTGGAGCAGAATTTGTTAGGCCTGAACCTAGATGATATTGACCCAGACCTGCGACTCTCCCTCCTTGTGTCTGTTGGAGCATTGGCTTGGCGATCTGCAGCAAATGGCCTGAACCCTGCCTTCATTGACATCATGCGCACAGCCCTGGACTGCAGTCACTTGCTTATCAAGAGAGCTGATGGGCTCATCCCCGCTGTGGACTTGCTGAGCTCAAGGTGTCTGCCGCAAGAGCTTAAGGCCTGCTTGGTTACTGTCCTTGAGCGGTCTCTACTTTCCTTGTTGAAGTTTGAAGCCATACAGGTACGCAATGAGTGCACCATACTGCGAGTGATGATATCCTTAATTTGAGCTTCTCCTTTCCAGCTATACGTTGCGATCAGATGCATCACAGCCATGCACTTTTTGGGCTTTTACAACCCTGATCTGTTGGCGCAGATCATCTCGCACCCGAAGCTGACAAGGAAAAGTGGCGAAGGGTACGTTTTGCGCAATGATATCTCCAAGTCAGTCTACAACGTCCGCCGAAGATCAATGGCCAAAATGCTTAAGTACCTCAGCGGATTGGCCACTATCAGATACACACAGTACAGTGGGCCAAAGTTGCTACTGGAGCCTAATCAGCCTGTTTTCAATGAAGAAAGAGAAGGTGACTTCTTGTCCTTTTGCCAGTTTGTGGTGGCTGAGATCGTGCCTCAAGAAGCTAAAGTTATCTCTGTGGTGCCTGAGTTTGAGACCATCGACTTTTTGCTAACCGGGAGTTCTGAAAATAACAGTCCAAGGTTGCACTCTTTAGCACTGGTCGATGCCCGAGGGAGTCTAGGTGTCACTTGTGGTGACCCCAATCTCTTCATGAAGGCAGTGATGGAGGCCTATGATGCCCGGGAGGTTGTCCCTCACGTGCTGGACGTCAGGAAAATATTTAAAGAAAGTGAAGGGTCTCTGCAGCTGCACAGAGATAAATTGATTAAGATGACTGAGGCTGCTCTGCGTCAAGTAGTACAAAATTAAAGTACAATCATTCAGTGTTCTCTTTTGTTAAAAAGTTCTTTTCAAGATTCCTCTGACGCTTCGTAGAGACTCATGGTTAATATGTGACGGCTGAGCACCCGGGAGGAAATGTAGCTTTGAAAGCTTTTTCTCATTTGTTCCTTGTACTCGTGGTTATCCTGGAAGATGGTGTGTTTGCCATCACTGATAATTGTCACAAACCATCGCCATCAGATCAGGCCTACATAATGGAAAGTGACACTGATGTTGCTGTTATCATGCTGTTACACTCTGTACGTCCGACACCGGGTAACGATTGAAACACATGGTTAAAATAGTGATGTAGTCGGCTGGATCTTACCTGAGGTCGTTTTGTCCTACGCAGCAATTAAGTTCGGTCTCGACTGAGTTTTGGTCTGTCTTTTCGGTCAGGTCCAAGTTAGATGTAGATCAAAAACCAGTCACATCACTACACGATGTCTTGTGGACAGCTCATGCACCCCAGAAGTGGCCCGAAGAGAAATCCCCTACCGACGAGGGTAAGGACTGGATCGATTGCGTTCACCTGGTCTAGGAATACGATCATCAACACAGTTGGGTCCGACAGGATCGTGAATAGATCTTAGAGCGTGGGGACGTCTGGGTAGGCGAGATCGTCGACCTGTGCCTCCTTATTCCACCTGGTGGCTACCACCGATCTGGGTGATTTGCCGCTTGTGTAGCTGCAAAAGACAGCAAAAATACACTTTGTTGTACAGTGTCTCATGTTCTGTTGCACGACTGACTGACGTGAATTTTCCATGCGACAAAAAAAAATTCCAAAATCCTCAAAATTTTAGGACTCTAGACCGCATTTTGGAAACTTTAAGGCACTTCTCATTTCTGCCCTGCTAGAGGGGGAGACTTGTGATGGTTTCAGCTTCTTCACCTTCACTCTCTTCAACCTTTTCTTCCCTACAGAACTCTGACATCACATTTTATATGATTTTATCCTCGAACTCAGACAATCGACGAGCTACTACTCAACCTTGTTTGACGTCGGATGTAGCGCGTTGCCGCTTATACTGCTCATTTTGCTCTCGGACACATGTGCGCCTTACAAGTGGCTTCTGCTGCAGTCTGTAGTACCACTCCTAAAGAAGAAACACCCTTATCATATGAAGTCTAAAACGTTAGTCACCTAACTTAACCTACCCAACTGATGTCTCATTCCTGGTGTTTACAAATATCATTACAGTTTTCTTCAGTAATTATTGAATTATACTTGGAAGACGTTCGCATGATGAATCAAAAGCACTATTAATTGAGACTGTGCGATATATCGATATCGACTATCGCAATACTTGCACGATACTCTCTACCGGGGGATGGCCATGGGTGGCCAGCATCAAGTGCCACTTCCAAAAGATAGTTCGGTTGCAGTGCCAACGTAGTTGTGCTCATCAGGACGTCCAGAATATGTGTGTGTCATGGTGCACCTGCACAAGACCTGGTGTAGAACACAATACTCAGCTGGAATATGAAGAGGCTAGCTCTGTATTCCTCCCTTCTGTCTGTTGACCCCCGTCTAATTTTTGCTCTTCGTCTTCTTTTTCTCAATGAGATACATTTGGTATACCACTGGACTTACGAGAAGCGACACCTGGGAATGGTGGAGTAACAGTATGAAATGTAACTCGGCATATCGTATTGAATACGCCGATATTTGGTCTCGATATATCGAATATGGCGATCTCGATCAATTTGGAATATAGCACAGTCTTAGTATTAATCAAAGATCAATGGATACTACAAAAGAAAAAGTGTGGATTTCTTTGGTTAAAATGGGAAAAAAGGAATGTCAGACTGTTGATGGATTCTTCACTAAGCTCTGCGACCAAGATTCCAACTGCACTAACGCTCCTCTCAGCCTCATCAGAAGAGTCACCAGAGCTGTGGCAAAATTTTTAAAAGTAACGTTAGTATGCATTCTGGGTGCACTGTGAACAGGGGCTTTTTCCACAGCACGTTGAAGCTCTTTGAGACTCTCGGGGTAAGTGTCTTTTTTATAGCTTTATTCAGTTCGTCAGATGTGTGAGATCACGCAGGAATGCTGTGCAGTAAAGATGTAGAATGTGAGTGCATCTGGTGTAACAGTGCCCTTAGTCAGCCAAACGTCTCAACGCCCTAAGGCGCGCAGGAGACCTCGCACAAGGGCAATCTCGTTGCTGTGCAGGTAAACTGGTAGAAGTGGCTCTGGCGGATGTTCTCCAAATTGAACTCCAAGTAAGCACACAGCTTCGACTCAGTCATGACAGTTTCGATGCCATCCTGATGTTCGTACAGGGTTCCGTCGTCCCACGTGAGCTGACCGTCACATTCAGCGTTGTTACAAGTGACCTCGTTCACATTCTCTAGGCCCAGCCAGACATTTCCCATTCCACCTGCAAGTAAGTTTATTTGTAATGTAGTATTCACAGTTTTGGTACAGCTTATGCTTGCAAGTTATGTTCTACGCTGTGAGCTGGGTGACTCACCCAGCTGCTGATGCACCGCATTGAGGACGAAATCGATGTCTGTTGCTATTTTTAGCTTCAGCAGCGATCCGCCGTAATTGTCAGTACAGAAGGCTTGGGCGTCAGCCTTGTTCAAGTCAGTCGAGCCAAGGATGTAGCCGATGTCTCCGTTCCTCATGGCATCCGGTTGTCCGGGACAAATTTCTGATGGGAATAACGAGTTATTTAGAGTAGAAAAAAGGTCTGAGATGGAGTATTTTCTCTGTTAATCCACCATAGAAGATTATTTTATTAGTGACAAATGAGCGGGTTGCTTTGGGGATGATAAAACCCAACAGAGACAACATGGCTGAGATTTGGCTGGACTTTTCACTACGCGGCTAGTTGTTCACCTTCTCAGGAATGACTAATATGTTAAGATCTCATACCTTAGAGTAAATAATAAATCCGGTCTTGTCGTTGCTGTCAACCGGCGTTATTATTCTCTATCGCAGTGTTTTTGCTTACTACCCTCAGTACGCATAACCAAAGCTTTTTCTCGAACTAAAAACTACTTGCCAACCATGGTCGGCGACTGTGAAGTACGTTTCTAAAAAGGCAGCCGTAGAATGCATCAAACCGCAGTGAAAGTCGAGACTCACACTAACATATGATAAATGACAACACTCACCATTTGCATTGTACTGAGAGATGCAGCCTCTGTCGTCTGTGTCTGTGCACGCCAAAGAGTCAATGCAGCACGCAACTGGGTCAGACTTTTGGAAAATTGTTCCATCGCAAGCGGAGTCAACACCGGTGTCGTCGATCTTTTTATAAGTGGAGCAACAGTCCAAGCCGTTGTTGATGGCAAAAGGATGAGTTGTCGGACATTTCGACGGAGCTGGAGGAAATGAGAGACGAAACACGTTTTTGTGGTTCTTGTTGCAACAGTGATCAGTGAGGTACTTGCGGCTCTTCAGTTTGGAGCCGACAAAGTTGGGGACTTAAAGGTGCCATTAGAACCAAACCTCCTGTGGCTGCAATACTTAAGCTGTCGCACTGAAATTGGAGAGTTTCGCTCCGGGAGTACATATAACAAAGTCAAACCTGCCGTACAAATAGCATTTTGAGGCCTTGCATGGTCGATCAATAACTCTGACTCCGACCCGTCCTCCAGAGCAAATCATCTTAGCCAATCTTGGTCCTATGCGGAAAATGTCCCACTACATTCGTCCGACTACTTTCGCACAGACGTCCTGCTACTACATTCTTGTACTGCAATAAGCCAATCATATTTGCGCTACTCAAATGGCTCAACTGTTTTGGAAGTCACGAAAAGGGCTAACTGATTGTGACACAGAGAGAGTAGCACACATTGATGGCGTGTGCCACATGAAGCGACTGGACCACTGCGTGTGCCTTGTCTTGTCTCACCTCCGTGGCAGGGAGCGGCGCACAGTGCCATCTGGACATCGCCGCACATCAGGTCCTGGTAAGACCCCTCTCTATGGCTGGCCGGGTTGAGGTTCATGTACACGCATCGCTCAGACATATCTAGATTCATGGACTGGTAGGTGACGCCATCGTCGAAGACGAAAGGCATGCCGTCCTCCCAGGATATGTCGGCCCCCTCGCAGTCGGAGTCCGAGCACTCAATGTTTTCTGCTTTCTGCATCGCGACCCAAGTGTTGATGTCGCCTGAAACAGTGGTCAGTTGAATGGCAAGTACAGCATGAGCCGCAAAATATCCCCCATGGAAAGAACATGGGAGGAGGAGGTCATCATGAGGGAGTTGATCAGGACAGTATTAAAAAGAGTTGTAACGAATAAATCACCAGACCGTTCAATTTTTACTCTCACAAGCCACTTGTACTTGAAGTTTCTGTTACTTGAGTTAACAAAGCTTACCACCCACTTCAGATACGGCCTGTATGTCCTTCTCAGTCTTCAACATAGGGAGCATCCCAGAGACTCCATCAAAGCAGATTTTGGCATGATCCCAGTAGCTTTTACTTTCGGTGGATATCCTGAGGAAGCCCCAGTCACCCACTCGAGTGGTGCTGGGGAAGGCTGAGCAAATTTCTGAAATATTTGTAAGTCAGAAATATAGCTTCCAACTAAAATATATGTATTAGGCTAGTTCGAAAAAGGCATTTTTTTTGGAAATTCACACTTTTTTCATCCTGGATTTTGGGCATAGGGTCAAATTAAGAGAACTTTACCAAAAAAGTTTTTTCCTAAAAGGTCTATCTGCACTTTTAATTTGAAGTTTTACAATACAGTGGCACATAACACAGGGCTGCTTGAATTTGTAACTATAAAAATACTATGTTATAAAAGCGTCTCTGATTGATCTGACATTTTAGGAAGTGGTAGTGGGGAATGTCTAGTATTAACAAAAAAAATTCAGCTCAATCAGAGACTCTTTCACAACATAGCATTTTAGCACAAACGACCCCAACACTTATGTGAAACAGAACATAGCAACCTCCCAAAAATGCTTTGTTGTAAAAGAATCTCAAATTGGGCTGATATTTTTTTGGCCAATACTAGACATTGCCCGCTATTGCCACCAAAATAATGTTTCTTTTCAAAAAATAAGACTTGTACCGGCTTCGCCAGGTTCTAATGCCAATTTCCCACCCTGAAAATCGGAAATTGACATTTTCGAACTAGCCTAATATGTGTGTACCACCATTTATTCCTCAAGCATGCCCTGAGAAAGGTGTATACGACTTGCAGTACATGCTGTTCTAGTTTTCGTGAATACAGAAATAAGTATAAACATACTGCAGGACACTAACTTTAGGTCGTGTGCAGATTTTCCAAGTCGATTCACTAATGCTCTTTCACCACATCAGTTAACCCTACCCTCAGCTAAAGGATGATCAAGGCATCCTTCAAATGCATTGGTGCAGGGTTGAACTTCATCTTTGAGGCAGCAGTCAACGGGCGTGTCCACGTCAACGTTGCCTCCGTCACAGAGCGGGTCCAGGGTCGGGTTGAGCTTCCTCTTGTTGTACTTGCAGCAATGAGTCCCAGAGTTTATTACAAACGGGTATGAATAAGGACATGTGGTAGGACCTGGAATGAATGACGTGGAAAACAATTTCGGGCACTAAATCGGTCGAGGGGACCCTGAATCCACATTTGAACGTTGCGTGAACTACTGGGGCGGTCCACACCAAATTGTACACTGTAGTGAGATTTTGCATGAATATTAAATGGTTGTGGGGCAGCTTTAGATGATTCTTGTGTTGCGATTGATTGTTAAAGCCTTAAACTGTTCGAGTGGGTTCTCCGGTATGCAGCACACCAATGGCAGACTGAAGCCATGAGTCGCATCCTGTACCGAAGACCGCTGTCACTTTGTCCGAATAAAACTTACGTGGCATGCAGTCGGTCTGGCACGCCGTTGGACGAGGAGTTGTGCACTCTTCATATGACAGGTCAGCGAGCTCTGGAGTGAATGTGGGAGAAGTGTCCAACCGCGTACATCTAGCGGAGCTGCTGGGTTCGAATAAGACTTCTCCGTAGACTTCGGAGTTGTATTCCAGAGCGCTGCCGTCTCCCCATACGAGGTCAGTGTCAGTGCAGGCTTCATTCAAGCAATCGGTGACGCCAGTGATGGATTTGAGACTGACAAATATGGAGTCTCCAAGGTCGTCATCTATAGAAGAAATGCACTCCAGTAGCAAGAACTGGACAACGCCAAACATCAGGGTAAGCGTGTGTGGGGACATGGTATCCATCGGCTTACGTAGAAGAAGACCTATTGGCTACTTTGTACCTCAGTCTAAAACCGCCCTAAGAAAGTGGAGGCAAATTTAAAGGGCCAATGTCCTTCAGATTTGACATCAGATGTCATACGCCAGTCATTCCATTTTTGTGCTTACGGCCTAGAATGTCAAGCGCTGCGTGAAGATTTGTCATGTCCTCGTAAGTCTTTGGCGACGGCAACCTCCCGTCGTACGTGGAGATGCAGTACAGATCGCCCGTGGAGGCGCTCCTGACGTTGCTGTCGTAGCTGTAACCGTAATTGCCGATGCGGTGAGCCAACGGAGCAGTTGGGCAAAAAGCTGAGAGAAGAGGAAATGATCAGATGGATACACTATCAGACACTGCTTAGTCTGGCCTATTCATTGACATTTTTCCCTGGGTAATGAGGTTATGCTGGCTTTGGTGAGTTGAGGCAAGAGGCAAGGCTGGAATGATACAAAGGCAGTGTTGCTGCATAACCAGTAGCTGGTTATAATTTACCCCTGGCTTGCTGATCTATGTTCACTATAGCACGTAAGCACATTTACATAAGTTGTGGGCAAAGTTAGGTACAGTGGACTCCACTTATGGTATCCACCGATAATGTACTCATCCGTCCAACGAGCACAATTTTAAAATCCCAGTATGTTATGGCCCCATTATGATATGACAATTCTTTATGTACCCACTTTCTCTCTTTGTGTACTCTGTTTCGTTCAGAAGCTGTTGAAAGCCCTGCAAAAGTTAGAATGTGGTCTTATTCCCGGAGGGTGTGATGATTATGATTTATTGGTTAGAATAATGTCTTAAGTTAGTAAAATCACCCTGATTCAGCCACAGCAAACAATATTAGTCCTTTTGCAAGAGGCAATCACGTTCTTCTTTCTGTCTTAAAATGGTCTTCTCTCATCCCTTGTCCTACCCCCAGTTTACAGTCGGGGTCCCGCTTCAGGTACTCAAATCTCGGCGGGTACAACTGTGTCTAGCGTATAGTTGGAACCTCGTTGGCATTTCAGTTTTCTTGGCGCAGATGTTCTGATACGTGTACGTATGTCCCCAATATTAAGATCACACACTTAGTTCACTTACTAGGTGCTACTGGGTTGTCCACGCAGCCGTCCAAGGCGTTTTCGCAAGGGACGAAGTCATCGTGGGCGCAGCAATCGACCGGATCCGTTGCTTGAACTGGGGTGCCGTCGCAGAGCGGGTGTGCGATCCTGTCATCCTTCTTGGTGAAGAACTTGCAGCAGTAGGCGCCACCGCCGATAGCGAAAGGCCGGCTAGCCGGACAGTGAGAAGCGTCTAAAGAGAGTATCCTTGCTAGAGTAGAATCCTAAGTCATCTCTGGTCGTCCTGGGCCTTGTGACGCTTCGAGTTGTGAGCAACCACGAACTCACACTGAGCTGTGAGGGTCTAGCAATTCCGCAAAAGGAAAGAACGGCCATAGATGGAAGGTTGCAGAACAACAACTTGCGGATCTTGGCCATGATGGTCACGTTAAAGCCCGGATTACCATCTGTAAACTGTGTTTGCTCAGACCGTCCACTGCTCTGCTCTTAGATACTCAATCACTTCATGGCTGTTTTCGAACAAAGCTTCTCTCTAGTTTGAAGATCGACAAAGCATGGCGGGACCGCGGACGTACGTATACTTGACTCCCCCTGTGTGTATGCATGACCCCTTATACAGTAGACAGCCGTCGACTTACGAGGAGTGCACTGAGCCTGACAGACAGTGACCGGCAAGGGGTCACCGGCTTTATTGGACGACAACGCCGGCGGCGCACCAGGAATGAAGACTCCGCTGGCGCCTGCTCTCTCGGTAAAAGTGACCGAGAGGAAGACGCTGTCCACGTGGGCGTAGACAGTGCCGTCGTCCCAGGAGACGAGTCCGTCGCAAGCTGCGTCAACGCACGCCACGGGCAAGGGGCTGTTTAAGCCAAGCCACGCTTGGTCGGTGGTGCCTAGGAGAACTTTGTCGTTAGATAAAACAAAATGTTGCATTTTTACCAACACTTGGTTACCGCAGCCCGAAAGTGTCGCTACCCGCGAAAGGCACGAGGGCAGCAAGGAGGGCCGCGGTGACCTCGGAGTGTTGGTAGAATGCTACTCCGTCAATTGCATGCACAAAGTGGTGATTCTTGAAGCGTTAAAATATTAGCACTTTTTTCGCAACAAACAATGAGCACGAAAATAAAATACATATTCTGGTCAACTGAACGAACAGTGATCAGAAATGACGATAGCTGCGCCGTCATCTCTACGCATTCGTTTGACCTCGTCTTACCAAGCTGAGTTGTCATTGCCGTGTCGATGATCGTGGCTGAGGTTATGGGCCCAGGCAGTTTTCCCCCGATGTCAGCACAGAGCTCCAGAGCTTCTTTCTTTGTCCTGGACACGGAGTTGTCGATGTAGTACCCGATGTCGCTTGCGTCGAAGCGACGGGCGGCCGAGACGGCCGGACACAGGACTGTAGGAGAAGAAAGACTTGAGTGTGAACACCGCAGCCATCAGCAGCACATATGGAACTGCTAAGAGTTACTCACTTGCATTGTCCTGATGAGTCAAGCAAATCCCAGGGAAGTTGCTGCACGGTAACATCTCTCCTCCGTAGCAGCATTCCTCCGGATCAGTCGTGGTGATGGTCCCGCCGTCGCAGCTGCCCTCGGTGCTCCTCTGGTAGTGCTTACAGCAGGTGTAGCCGTCATTGATGGCGAAGCCGTACTCTTGTGGGCAGTCGATGGGAGCTTCAAAGGAATCACAGAGTGATGAACAGTGCACCAAACAGCGTCTTCTCAACAGCATGAATAATGGACGTCCCATTCAGTACACGACGTCGAAGCTCTGCTGGTACTCCGTCTAACTGTGATCACGTTACCCGGGCAGGCATCGGTGTTGCAGGGAACGTCGATCTCTTCGACGGTGTCTGGAGGATCGCAGTTCTCGCTACCAGTGGGCGTGACCCCGTCGATGTCGATGCACAAGCGACTCCGGGAGTACGTTCCGCCGTCGCAGTAAGCAATCTCGCCAGCACCGTCGAGGCAGTCGCTCCACTCGCTCCACTCGTTGTACACTTATGGAGAAGAACTACGTGATTAGACGAATAGACGAGATATGCAGCAGACACGAGCGATTTCCAAAAAAATCTTGTTGGTTCGGTTTTCGTCAGGAGTAGTCGGTTTTAGTTCGCTGTCGGTTTCTTTTGGCTGCCGGGAAATAAGTAAAGAAAATTTGTTTCTATTATGCACGATATCTTCACTTTAAATTTTGTCTATATTAGTTAGTTTTGGTGCAAGACAACAAGCGAGGCCACTTTGTCACGCTCCATTCTGGAACGGTTTGCTGAGACTACTGCTTGACAATTGGGAAGTCACGATTCGTCCAGATGGTGCAATTGACAATATTGAGTAGCTGCCTGATACTTGGTCCCCTGTAAAATATGTATATCGCTATCTTGTATGATGAATTGGATGTCTTTTGGAGGGCAGGATACCTACTCATTGTTAATCTTAATAATGTGGTCTAAGAAATCAATTCCTCAAGAGAAAGAATTGCTCAGTCATGTATCCAAAAATGAATGAGGAGAATCTGACCAGTTTTGAACAATATTAATATGACCCTTATATGTATTGGTCTTGATCCCTTCTGTGTTGCAAATCAGAGAAAAAGGTGCTTCCTTTAGTTTTTGGATGTTGCAATGAAAAGTCACTCCAAAATTGGTATTTTCATAATTTACTGATTGACACGCACTAGCACACGAACCACACATGCACTCAAAGATGCTCCTACTACCCCTCAACACTGCCTAAGACAGCTCGTGTTCCTTAAGGTTGCAGAAAATGAGCATTAAGTCGATGTTTAGGGAAAGTTGTTTAGAGCTGTTGATGCAGCAGTACACAAACCTTTTGTAGGTGTAGATGAAGCTTTTGTAGCTGTAAACGAAGCTTTACTCTGGGCCTTAATCATCAGTTGCGCTATGATCAGCATTTCGTGGCCACTGTGCATTCGTTATACCCAATCCTTAAGAGTAACACTGTTACTGATATCGAGACATAAAAGTAGTTGATTTCTTTTAAAAAGAAAATATTGAGTGTTGAGATGCATGTCCAATAGGGAATCCTAAAAAATAGATGTTTCATAATATATAGATAGATATTTCATAGATGTTGGTGTAGACGTGGGTATGTTTGGTATGACCGACTCCTTCCTGATGGGCAATTGGTTAAATTATGGCATCTCGGGAAACACTCCAAATTGACCCCAACCAAGTTCATTTCTGGGTCGTGTTGCTCTGGGCCCGGGAATGGGTGTGCCTGGCCGTACACACGGTTGAGTCGGTGAGTAGAGCCAGTACACCAAAAGCCATCTCTAAGGCAACTGTGCTCACGGGGCGTGACGCAAGGGTCGGTGTTGCAAGGCAAGGTCTGCTCGTCGTCTCCGGGGCACGAGTCCGAGGTGATGACTTCGAGATCGTTAAAGAGGCACTCCCTCGTCCTGCCGGTACTGCCGATGTTGCACACGTGAGTGCAAGTTGACCACTCGCTCCACTGACTCCACTCTGTAAGGCGGATGGAAAACTCTAAAATACTAGACAAGGGAAGGACAGTGCATCAGAGAGGAGATCCACATCTCTGGTGCCTCTGAGTCTGCCACGAGATGCGAACCTGCTCTTTGTCCAGGGTGCGTGGCATAGCTAAAATCGACCCAGTTTGCTCATACGACCCTGGTGCTTACTGAGCACGTCCGACTAGGGCAGGAGGTCCCAAACTGTGTTACCCAGGAGGATTTTCGGTGGTCCGCGAAGGTGTCACAAACAAGAGGAAGGCCACATTTTCGGTCAAAAAGGACTCACTTCTGTGCATTTTTTGCACTGCGGACTTTTATGTGTGCTGGTACGGGAAGGGTGTAAGAAGTGACGAAGTCGGACGTTCGCAGAAAAAAAGAGGGGAACCCCCTGGACTGGGACAACTAGGGCAAGCTCTGCCCTGCCTGGCTGATCTGCTCCCATGGGTATCGTCGGCCTGATCTCCACCAATGCCCACCAGTCAGCAATAAATCGGAGGAGACAGCAGCAGTGTCGAAGGCACTGTGTTGGTCCATTTCTGGGTCAAATCAGCAGTGCAATTGCCAAGTCCGTGCAAATCCAGATCTACTTTACAGCTAATTGCCATGCACTCTGCACTGCGTATCTGCTACCTCAGGTCCTGTATAAAAGTATTAAAAATGTCTGCTCACGTTCACAATCATGTGTGTTGCACTCCATGCTGACCATTGGAGCGTCCGTACAAAGCTCATCTGCCACAACCTCATCTCCTGCCTTGCACACAGCCTCGCGAGTAGTGGTAGATCCTCCACAGTCAACAGGACAGGCGGCCCACGTACTGGGATACGTCCAGCCTGACAGAAGTACAGGGTGGCGCCATTAGGGATGAGAAATTGCGTCACACTATGCTAAATCTCTATAACCGACCAAGGAGTTATTTGTGAGTCATGTCAATACTTAAAAGTACAAAGAAACCGTGGAAAGTTGGGTTCTTACCTCACGCTTCCACCTGAGAAGCTGCCCTAGCAAATACTCATGGTTATGCCTTTAAATGAGGAAATAACCGAATTCCATCATGCTCAGTATGATGGGACAGCGTTTAAAATGTGCGTCATACAGCATTTGTTGAAAGTCCAGTGCTAGTTTTCAAGGTCAGTTCGCCGCTTATCATGGCACTTACGCAGGTAAGTTTGACACCATTTGACCACGGATTTCTTAAAAGTTTTGTCTGATAGGAGCAAAACTGGCCACATTTGTTACAGCAATCAATTCAGAGAATAATATGATCCCTATGTAGCAACTGTGCACTACGTACGAACAAAAAAATACTGTGAGATATCTGTGAATTTTGTGAAGTTACATCCAGTTGTAATGTAATCTTGACTATCATATCTTGTGTCCTCACTTAAGGCTTCATTCTGTTTTCCTTGCTACCTACAGGGCAGAGAAATGTTTCCTTCAGGAGCGTTTCTGTGCAGTCCACATATAACAGTGACTTCACAATTGATGGGCACACGCACATGTACTGGACATTGTATTAAATTTTTTAAAAAATCAGATATCGAATAGCACCAAAATCAGCTCTGAAAGTGCTAAATAAGAGAGGAGCTGACCTTCAAAACTGGCACTGGACTTTCTATACATCTTGTGCAAAAGATGGAGAACCTATGCTGCACATACGTGGTCGCAGCGTTATGAAATCCTGGTATTCCTTGGCATTAGTGATGAGGAGGCAATTCCTCTCTGCCGGATTGTCGGGGATGGTGTCGCTGTAGCGGATCTCGGTGTCCGTGCCGCAGCCTGTGCCGGGGAAGAAGTTGGCGAGGCTGACCGACGGCAACATGAGCACCCAAAGTCGTTTCATCATCTTGAGAGCGGGGAGTTTTTCTTCTACCACGGCTACTAGAGACGACTGGCGACCTCCAGCCCAGTCGACCAAGCACTGAAACAAAGAAAGGCCGATCTTCAAAGGCCAGAGGCTGGACTTGTGGCACAGTCTATTTTTGCCCTTTTTGGAAAAAGTGTTCACTAAAGACAGAAAAGTCATTGGTGGGAAAAATACCCACTTCCCTGAGGACTTCGTCCTCATTCACTCCTAGAGCTCTACAGAAGTCGAAAGAACTTTCAGCACGTCTGTAAACGGTTGTAACATAATAAATGATAACCGATTCCACGGCATTCACTCGACTTCAACAATAACTGACTTATAAAAGACTAGAACTAGTCGATTACGCATTCTCCCGGAGAGACTTCACTACAAACACCAGCTCCATATTGTCAAATTCTCCTCCGGTTTGAGAAAGTTGTGGCACAACAAGAACTTGTGGACCATTCAAAGGCGCTTCTCGAACGGTGCCAAAATGGCACCGTCCTCAAGCAACTTCTGTCCGTCGCCAGAAATTGGGAAATAAGGGCAGTCTTGCAGGTCTTAATATTTCATTGCTTGCGTGACATCACGCCAATCCTTCGTACTGACTCGACTGAAACCAATTGCAAACCTGAGGGCATCTGGAGCACACTTGGTTGTTGTCCCTCCAGCTCAGCTTTCGCAATCTCCGCCAGTGTTGCGGGGCTGAGCAGTGACATTGGCTTCAAAAAGACAAGAAAAAGGCCCTCAGGAAAGTCACTTCATTTCTGTTGCGCCTCTGTTGTAACAAACAATCATAGACTGTCAGACGTGAATTTCAAATCCTATTATAACACTACATAACATTATTTTGACATAACTTCGGTGCGACCAAGTTTAGACGGCTCGGATTTGAACATTTGAATTTCCCGCCATTGGTTGCTGCCCCGCCGGTCGTCGCCCCTTTGCTGGTACGCTTTTGTCAACAAACACCTTAATAGCGGGAGAGGAAAACATCCAACACAGGCTTGAGGTTGGTTTTCCAGGACGGAAAGTGCAGTGAAAGCAAAGGAAAGTCGCAAGCAGTTTTGCTTACCAGGTATTTACGGCCTTCATTCGTCGAAAGTTACCTGTGTGGCCTTTCTCCAGCTAAGGCCAAATGACAGCGGGGTGTTGCACTGCTGGTTCGATACAGAACGGGCGATAATTAAAGAAGAGGCCGAATTCTTGGGTCGAAAATGTTCAAGAACACATTTCAGAGTGGATTCCTCTCGATTCTCTACAGCATCGGGTCGAAGCCTTTGCAGGTGAGAAAGAAAACTCAACATGTGAGGTCCTTGAAGATGCAGAGCAAAAAGGTCAAGAGGTCAAAGGTGGTCAGGTAGTGACCACACGCGAAAGTAAAAGAGATGTCACAAGAGCATGATCGTGAGATCGAGAGTGTGGAACATGATGTCATTGCAAGGACTTGATTGATACCGTTATTATTCATGTTCTCGTAGATCTGGGACAAGAAGGTGCGCAATGGTCACATCAAGCGAATCACAGACGCAGATATTCAGGTAGGTGCCGATGACACAATGAAGCTTGAGTGAGTCTCTTCCCTCTAAATCACTGTGTATTTTCAGTCTTTCGTGCTAGAAGTGGTCGGCACGAACGTGAGCACAACGTACATAACATGCCCGGCAGATCCGAGGAAGACTCTTGGGATCAAGCTTCCCTACCTCGTCATGATCGTCAAGAACATGAAGAAGTACTTCACCTTTGAAGTCCAGGCAAGTAACGGGGAGATAGCATGTCCAGAGTTGACCCCATTCTGTGAGTGCGTGTGAGTGTGATCGTGTGTCAGATCAGGTTGGTCGTCCCTCCCCTGTTCTGCTGATCGGTGATAACTTCAGGTCCTGGACGACAAGAATGTCCGCCGCCGATTTCGTGCCTCCAATTACCAGTCAACTACCAGGGTAAAGCCGTTCATCTGCACCATGCCCATGAGGCTCGACGACGGGTGGAATCAGGTTCGTTTAGAGACTATTTTCGTGGCGTCAGAATAGTGGATTCACTCACATTTCAAGCAGATCCAGTTCAACCTCGCTGACTTCACTCGTCGAGCCTATGGCACCAACTACGTGGAGACGCTCAGGGTGCAGATCCACGCAAACTGCAGGATCAGGAGGGTTTACTTCTCTGATAGGTGAGGGGTACTTGTGGAATTCAACCCCTGTTGAAATTGCTTACGTTTATGGGATACATTTCAGCCTCAACATGCTTTCTCGGTCGCCCAGTTTACTTCTGACGCAAAACATTACTGAAACTAAAGAAATATCATTCTTTATCCCTATTGAAACGGGACTGACTGGCGGTGATCCCTTTGTTGGACTATCGGGGAGGGAGGGACCGGGATTGCCCACCTATGAGTGAGGAACGCTCGCTGCAGAATAGTTTAATCCTTTGAATAACTTGCTTTCCAGGTTGTATTCGGAGGAGGAACTGCCAGCTGAGTTCAAACTGTACTTGCCCGTCCAGCAGAACAAGCCGTCGAGTGCGGCCCACGCTGCTGCCGCAGCGGTCGAGGACGACGATCAGGTGCGAGAACATCAGCTACAACAGGCTTGATTTCAGAAAAAGTGTGAGCAGGTGAGACGTTCGAGTGAGCTGTGTTAATGGAGTTTTTTGCTTTCTCCCAAAAAATGCTGTCGATAGGATGCAGATCAGGTAATTGTTATGGCAGCATGAATTGTGTTGGGATTGAAGTTGTTGTATTGCTGACTTTCTTCCTTCTCCCATTTTTCAGGTTATGATGGGAGCTCGGGCTGAAAATTCCGGAGGAGCAGCAACTGGTGCAACTGACTAATTACTCTATAATTTCAGTCTGACAACATGGAACTTGTCTCGTGAATGTATCAAAATAAAGAATGCTGTGAACAGTGTCAAAGGAGGACAATATGTGTATGTCCGAAGAATTGACCGTTCAGTAAAGAAAACTCCGGTGGCAAGCTTACTTTTATGAATCGAACACTGAAAGCGACAGAGTCATAGTGTGTTGGCATGCTAAAAGTAAAGTTGATAGGCCAGACCTAAGGCTGTATTCAGAGCCAGCAGTTTCATGCCTCGTGTATTTGTTCTGAGAAGATGAAAACTGCCAACTAGCCTTGCGTTCGTATTGCAATGCAATTATGCATATGGTATTGTTAGGTATGTTGCTTATGTCAGGGGCTCCGTGACACTGTTGCACATCTTCTTGTGTAGGATCATGGTGCCCTTGGAATTTGTGGTGAAATCACAGTTGCGGCAGTTGAGGTCGGGGGCGCTGTCGCGGTGGCTCTTGATGTGCTTCATGAGGCCGGACTTCAAACTGGTCCTGAAGCTGCACTGGGTACACGCAAAGCGCTTGTCACGGACGTGGACGCCACGTATGTGGACGTTGAGATTGCCGCGCGAAGAAGCTTTGTAGTCGCAGTCCGGACACTTGAACATGCGCGACTTCTCGTGGACCTGGCGGTGGTGCAACAGGAAACTGTCAATGTACTTCACGTACTTTATATTCATGATGACGCACAAGGTGAGTGGCAATTAATTTTGCACAAATACCTCATAGACCCTACATATCAAATGAATTTCTAGTGGTCCGAATGGCATATCAGGAGAGAGAAGACTTAACAGCTTGACTTGCGAGCAACCATGAAGTCAGTTTGAAACTTACTGAACTGAAATGTCATGCTGCATTGAGCGTTCTTCCTCAAGCAACATAAATGTTTGTCTACCAGCCTTCAGGAGTATGCAAAACCTTCACAATTAACCAATATTGTATGAGCTTCTTTCCGAACCTTAAACGAGTCGAGCCTATTTGAGCTTTTAAATGTGAGTCACGATGAATTTGAGCCGAGCTCAATCCCTAACTATTTGCAAATGGCTCTGCTCGGCTCGAGCTTGAATCAATCTCCACCATATCCTTCACTTCTGACGATTGACTCTTCACGCACCCTGTAAGACTGAACCTGAGGATCTTTAGCTTTACCTGTATGATGTGTTGCTTGACGCACCAGCGTTGAGCAGACTTGAACGGACAATATGGACAGATCTGCGTCTTCTCGGAATGCCGAGCCTGAATTGGAAGAGTTGGACTAAGAAGAGACTTTCAGCAGAATAAACAAGTGTGTCCAGACCTTCATGTGTCTCCTGAGGAACATGACCCGGGTTGTCCTGTAGTCGCACTTGTCACATGCGAAGCCCTTGATACTGTGCGTGGCCACGTGATCTTCCATTTGCCAAGCAAGGCTCGTGGTGAAGTCACATCTAAGAGAAAAATCAATGTTATGCTGTCTGTGTAGAAGGAGACGTAGTACATGTTACTCCATGCATAAATAAAGATATCATGCAGACATTGTAATAATAACTGAGTCTTACTTCTCACACTCGAATCGCTGCACCCCGTGCTCCTTGGCCATGTGCCCGTACAACTCGTATGCCGCTCTCGTTTTGAAGTCGCATAGCTTACAGGTCTGTAGTAGAAGCGCGTGGTTATCCCTTCCTACGTGCTTGAGGGCGACGTGGTCATCCAGCTTCTCCAACGTAGACAAGAAGTGACCGCAGTGAGAGCAGGCATAGCCCTTGCCCCTGACTGTCTCATGGACTTCCTGGAAGTGTTTGGTGAAAAGAGCCTTCGCGTCTTTCTCGTGGTCATCGATCTTAAAGTCGCAGAGCGAGCATGCGTGGTGCAACTCCTTCAGGTGGCGATCCCGAGAGTTTGCGTCCGGAAACGAGGGCGCATCAGGAGAGGAAAGACAGTACTCGCATGAAAATGTCCTACAAAGAAGGTACTTCATCATGTCCCACTCCTAGTTCTAAGGTCAAGAAAGACTGGCATTGGTGTCTTTTTGATCCCGATACTTCCAAGAAAGTCACCATATCGTCCTATTCCACCAATAGCATGCCATTATGTTATTAAATATCGCATATCTACCGTTAGAACGATGGACAGCATTGGTGACCTGCCTGATCAAATCACTGAGCACTCACTTGACACACATATGCTCCTTTTCGAAGTGGTTCAACATCTTTCGCCTGTTCTCGCTGGTGAGTTTGCACTCCGGGCACTTCCAGATCTCTCTGGGCGCCTCCAGAGGCTCCTTTCCCGGGAAGGCGGAGGGCGGCGGCGGCCTCACAGCCGAAGACACCGTTATGAAAGACGGAAGATCTGTGGCTGAGGCGCCCTCGCCACTGATCACGTCAAGCCCGTGCTCTTTGACATGCCTTTGAACGTCGCTAAGACTGTACGACTGGAACTGACAGGCGACGCACTTATGCAGCCTTGAGGTGTGGGTACTAGACGGATCATCAACATTGTCGAAGGCGGTAGTGTGAACCTGAAGAAGAAATACAGGAGTATATTGTATGGGTCTGCCAGCCCGATATGAATAGCCTCCCTGACCGATGGGTACTCGACATGGTGGTGAAGGGTTCCCGGGCTCAACCCCGGGGACTGACCCCAATAAAGGATACAGTCGACGTATCGTTTGTGTAAAAACAGACCTTGTTCCTGGACGTACCGGTACAGTGGGCCTACCTCTGATATGTGCTTGGCCAACTCGTCCCTGTGCGGACATCGAAAGGAACAGTAGTAGCAGAAAAATTCTTCGTCTTCAACGTCGCTCCCCTCTCGGTCATCCTCCTCTTGGTCGACTGCATCCCCGTTCGGCACGACGACGAAATGCAACGAAGAGTTGGTCCGCTCTTTTTCGATATCTTCCTCCACGTTGTCCAAGGCTTTGTCGATGAGGGAGTCGAACGTCTCCTCTTCGATATCTTTCTCCTGTTTGATGAAATGAAGCTCCCCTGCTGAGATTTCCGAACTCATCCTTGACGTGGAGGTTGTTCTTCCTTTCTCGCTACTTAAAAGCCATATGAGGTTGGGAGCTGACTCCGGAGACCCCCAGAATGGGACTTTCTTGTTCCCTTCGGAAATTTAACCCTGGCTCCTATCTCACAATGTGGTGCCGGAATTGTCCGAAATCGCAGACATCCCGCTTCGTTTAAACCATCTATGTGTGAGATTCAACCTAGAGGTGGATCCAAGTTCAAGGCAATTCTAGATCAGCACCAAACACGACTTTTAACCAAGCCTGACACCAGAGTTTGTCTTACCAACTCCACAACAGCAGCAAAGCTTAATCCGGTTGTCGTACAATTTAAACACCTCAAGGGTTTCTTCTCGGTCGACCAGACCCAACCAAAGCCTTTGGAGACCCCCAAAGCTCAGTCTTGGCCTCGAACTCGTACGTGCAGCAGCGGCTCCCCTTGTTAAACAAATTCAATCCTTGGTGCGTTGTATGTTTACTTTTGAAAATGTCTGTGTCGCTTAAGCAGCTGTTTCTCCTTCCCCTCCTGGGCTTTGCCTCTGTTTTGCGCGCATGCGCACAGAGGGCGATCCACGAACTCGAGTGGAGCTCACGAGCCCGACCAGACGAGCAACGAACTCTAAAGTTGAAGCCCTGATTTCAAACTGATGGGAGCAAAGGGTAATATTTTTGGAGTTGATGTAAGCCAAGATCTTTATATATATATTAGGCTATAACGAAAATTTTAAACCCTCCATGACATGGCCTATTTGATGCCTATTGATATAAAAACAAGTGCTAGTCAAATAATTTTGCTCAAAAAAGCAATTTAGCTTTCCCTCTTATCACTTAAACTTTTTAAAGTCTTGAGATGTACATCAAGATGGAATGATCAGGAGCAAAGTTGCAAGCAGAGCAGACAGATGTAACAAAAAACAGATTACTTTACAATGCTGTAGTAACTTATTAATGTCAGAAATATCAATAATACTGTAGTAACTCATAAG
>JAAUXU010012398.1_pt1 | contig 29350 bp, 27 predicted proteins | sample 7278151 | NCBI WGS metagenome assembly JAAUXU01 (sample SAMN14350113, study PRJNA611818) | marine sediment metagenome | isolation source: surface marine sediment (1.8m) | place: French Polynesia: Moorea | collected 2018-08
ATTCATCTAAATATGGATCCACCCATTCAAAGCCGTATAAAACCTAAGAGCTTGTAGATATTGGGGGAAGAAGAGTTGCTGAAATCCATTTAGTACCCAATACTCGGCATGTAGAGCTTGCGTCATCTCGAGGACACCCATTGAGAAACACTGCAAATACATTTAATGGCTTGGCTGCATTAGCATTGGTTGTGCAGTATCAGAGGCAACCATTGATCTAAATACAGGAAAATTAGATTTATCTATCAACTATTTATATAAATATAACTCACTCAATCCATACAGACCTTAGGGTTGTTGACATTATGGCAAAGAAGAGTTCCTGAAATCTAGGGCTTGCAATCTGGGGCTCGATTTTGAGCAGAGGAAAAAATCTAACTTCAATGTCGATTTCGAGTTTTTACGCACAGTATAAATACCATTTAACACACGCTCACCTCGCAAGTCAGCGTTCAAGTTTGAAATGTTGACCTTAAGTCCTTAGTCGATAAAACTTTGACCAGAAACTGATTCATTCTTTGCTCTATTTGCTCAGAATAGATTCAAATAGTCTTGCAACATATACAAGCAAAGCGATTTTGAAATATCTGAAAAGTTTATTATTACCTAAGCAACCACCCCAAATGAAACAAGGCGAGGCATTCAATCAAATACCGGGTTTTACCTATCATTTTTGACGGAAGCAGTTAACTTCATTAAGCTTCCTTTTCCGTGTCATGGTTCTCTGGAAGTTTCAATTCCCAGTTGCCTCACCAGGAAAATGTTGCATGAAGCAGGAACCTCTAACTTACAGACTGAGCACTGAGAAGATTGGGCCTAATACTGATAGTTTAATACACTTAGCCAGGGGCTGCGAAGTGATGTTGCTCTAGGAATGATTTCATACAACGCTTAAGCTTCAGCAATACTCGCCAAATGTATTTGACTGGAGACTATTTGAGAACTCTAAGTCTGTCAGTCAGAGATCTGCACTGGATCCTTCCCAGTTGTTATTACCGAAGAGGCCTGAAAAACTTTTCCATTACAATGTTTGAACCTAAATGTGTGAAGTCACTTCAATTTCGACTACACGGAAAGTGACACCAGGCGTGCACCGTCTTCACGATGTACTTGTTGCTGTGCCAAGTGACGAATGCCGACTTCAGCCTGGACCCCTGAACCGTTGTTCTCTTCTTGCAGGCCGAAGTTGCTCGTTGGCTGCGGGAACAGTTGGCGCTGCTACGGGAGGATCAAGACCTTCGCTATTAGCTCTGGCGATAGTTTTGCGTTGAAAGGATGAAGAAAAAGCCAAAGAAATTGTGTCACAACCCTTTTTTTGGTCGAGGAAAGTTCTTTTGTTCTTTCGGGAGGCTTTTTTTTTTTCTTTTTTCAAAGTCATCCGGCGGGGAAGCTGCTGTATGTACCGTATGCACGACCTAGGGTAGTGAACAACAATAGGAAATAGAATGTAAACCCAAAAGCACATATTTGATCTATCGAGGTGGATGGTGCACATGTTCTCAAACGATGATTTGTTTTCTTTGCTTTCATTGCGGACTTTCCATGCATACTCATACCTCTCTCTGTTCAGGACGTTGTACGAGTACCAGAACTTGAAATACACGGCGGTGTTAGTAGGCTAAAAGTCCGAATGAATATCCTACAACATTATACATGTACATATAGTTGCGTGCCTGGATTAAGCTGCCTTCAAGAGCTGCTTTCGACTCAATTCACTGCATGCTCAAGTTAGTCAAGGTGGGGCCTGAAGAGAGGGACTCTCAAGAGCTGCAGCTGGTCGATGTCGTTGTCGTCCCCCTTCTCGTCCTCGGCGGTGTCCAGTGAGACGACGTAGCCATTCCAGCCAGTATAATAACTTTGCATACCGTGACAGGGCATGCAATGCTTAAAACAGCAGCCTTTCACTGACACTATGTTATTTGCATTTCCTGTCCGGTCAAACCCACTTCATCGGCGGAACAATAGGATGTGTATGACGTCAGCAATTGTCTCATATGTCACAGTCGAGTGCAGTGGAAGGAAAAAGTACCCATTCAAGTCATGCAATACGCATGTGTGAAGATAATTATAGCAGGGTGTTTGCATATGTACTACACAGTACATATGCGAACTAGTGTAGTCTACACTAGTTCGAAAATGTCGATTTCAGTGTTCTGAGCTGGAATATTAGCCTTAGGCACTGTTTTTGCTGGTACAAGTCTCATTTTTTGAAGAAAAGCAATGGTTAAATATCTGCACGTTTTATGACACAATGGATGTCAAGAGTGTAGTGAACACTTTTGTTCCCAGTCATAACTTTTGACTGGATTGAGCCTCAGAATGGGTTCACCTCTCTACAGAAAGATAAGAAGCTCCTACGGAACCAAACTGATGTGCACTTTTGCTCTGGGACCACTTATTTGTTTACAATGTGGAGTCAACGTTAGCAGAATTTTGTAACCACGTAAAAGTTTGGCTATATTGTGAACAACTAAAGCTGCCCTTGCTGCATGCCTTGTGTTATGAAGCTTTAAGTTAGTGCCCACAGCAAATGATTGTTTTGAAGAACAAATTGTTTTTAGGAAAAAAATCTAAGTATTTTGGCAAAAGGCTGACTCAGTCCTGGCGAAAAAAAAATTATCATTTTCCAAAAAGTACCTTTTCGAATTAGCCTTTAACAAACATATTTATCGAACTATAGGGCGCTCCTAAAATCTTTGAATTTTTCCTCCACAGTCTGCAGTGCGCCTTTTAATTCAGTGCGCCTTGCTGATGCATGAACTCTGCATGTGCTTAACATTAAGTCTGTGACTTTTACTTCGTGTGTGTTACAACGGAACTATTTGTAGAGTTGAATGAGTTTCATGAGGTTTTGTTTCGTTTTACACGTCCTATGACTCAGTGCGCCTTTTATATGGAAATGGGCGCGTCCATTGACATTGCACAACCCGGTGGGCCCTTCAGTCCGTAAATAACGGAGATATTCATAAGGAGATATATATTTATATATGTGCCGTAACCTATGCTCGCTGCGCAGTAAAGTTGCTCTCCACAAATTGGAAAGTAAGATAATAAGAGGACATTCCCTGAGCAGTGAGGGCAGACCGGGCCTTGGCAGGATGACCTCGCTTTCTCCTCAGTCCAAAAGTCTTGACTCTTGATAGACACAGCAGATCTCGGTTGCCTCTGTCCAGGGCTTCCCAACCTTTGCCACCCAAAGCTGCTTCCAGTCATTGCACTTAAGGCCTCCTTGTAAGCTCAGAAGGTGTGTCCAGGGCTTCAGTGACCAAGAGGCCATCAAGCATAGGTTTACTTGACTTAGGTGACTCATCCTTGTCTGAGAACGCAGGTACATTCTGTTGAGCCCACTCCAGGGCATCAGAGCCTTGTGTTAAGGCAGGGATGCTCATAGAAGGCCTGAGAGGGATTAAGGCCACCTTGCCCAGTCCTTGGAAACATGGAGAAGCAGATCCAAGAACTTCCACAAAGGTAACAATTGCAGAATGAGCAGTGATCCTTGAGGACAGAGTAGGAGCTGTCAATAGCATCGTTCATTGATGGAAGCTTTCCTGTCCGACACTAGATGCTAATCGACAGTGAGGAAATTTACTGTGCAATGTGCATCATCCCCACCTGCTACCGTACAGTCAGAAGATTTTACAACATAGCCAGCACTGGTACTGCACACCATGTCATTTTACCGATCAATGTATCTCCTATGTGTATGAACAGAAAAATTACTCAACCTAACCTATTTGCTGTTCTACTGCAAAGAGATAAGATTTACTGCACAGTGAGAAAATTGAATTTCACGACCATCTTGTACCATACAGTGAAAAGATTACCTGTACAATGAGTAACTCAAGTCACAGTGAGCACCTTTACTGCGCAGTTAGTAAGTTTACTGCTACGTGTAATCTTATCTCACTCATAAGTGGTTTTTGGCTCTTCCAAGAGCTTTCATATCCGATTAATGCAATATTCTGAGGATAACGTCAACGTCTGGAACGTGGAAGACAACAAAGCCGCCTTCGTCAGCAGCCTGCAGTGGATTCTACATAATATGTTAAACATGATGTTGATGGTTCAAAATGTTCTTGACTCTCAGTGGACTCCTGTATCAACTTCGGAAAGTTCCGTCGAAAGTTGGCTCTAGGCTGTCACGAAACCTCCTTTCCTCGCACCATCCTGACTTGACACGACGTGATGGAGAGAAAAATTCCCCTCATCAGTTGTCTGTTTCTGTCCCCCACGGAGTTGTTGTTGTTAACGTTGACGTTTCTGCTGGGCGTCAAGTGGACAAAATTTTCGCCTGATTCGCGGAAGTTTTTCAATTTTCAGTCCTGTTTGTCTTTTTTGTTTGTCCTTAACCACGGCTACAACAGTTTATGCAGTGCACGCGGTCGTCGTGTTTGTTGTCCTGTCCTCCTTTACTCTGTTTGCCATTGCTGATCAGTGATCACTGCTTGTCCAGAACACACAGCAACTGGCTAAAGGAGACTTGACAATGCTGTCCCGGAGCTGACAAGTGCTGACTAGACCCTTTCCAGCAGAAGAAATGGATCCGTTCAAGTGCGTGGACTTCATGTCACTTGCACGACGGGACGAAACTTTCCGGAAAGTCAGCAATTCGTCTCTGCCTTGACATCATCACCGTCGTCCATGGCTACATGATGAGTAGGTACTTTCTCCTTCCTCCTCCTGCCACCCCCTCCCTCTCCATCCCCACCCCACCCACCCTCCAGGAACATATGAGCAGCAAGGAGGAGGAGGAGGAGGTTGTGTTGTAACGCGTGCGATGCTTTTATGCGATCAACGACGACGACGACGACGACGACGACGACGACTCCAACTACTTCTGGCGGGGCGCGAGCGCTCTCGCTGTGTGTCATAGTACAACTGCTGAAGCCGGCCTCAGTTGCCAGCGAGCGAGAGAACGAGAGCGTCGTGATGCCCCATTCAACCGCTGCTGGTGTGGCCGCCGCTGTCGCCGTCCCTGCTGCTGCTGCTGCTGCCTGAGAAGAGCCTCTTCTCTGCCAGAGCCGCCTTCGCCGCCGCCTCCGTTGGTTTTTGGCGGGTTTGGACGTAGGCGAAGAAGAAGAAGAAGTAGTAGTTGTTGTACCAGCAGAAGATTCCCCTGGTGGTGTTGCTGCTGCCTTCTCTGCCTGAGCGCTTTCTCAGCACGCCGCCAGAAACCAAACTGCTGCTGTTGAGTGGTACGGACGTGTTGTAGAGCTTAGTAGTAGTAGTGTAGTAAATGAAGAGTCCGTCCGAGGAGAGTGCGTTCAAGTGAGGGGAGCAGGAGAGGTTACACACGCACAAAACACTCAAGAGGCCGCAGCTGAAGTCGGAGGACGACAAGTCAGTTGAGACGGGCGGGGCAGCCTTGGAGGAACAAAAAAGGCCGGCCTTTGGAAGGAAAACTTGGCACTGCAAAAGAAGGCGGGACTCGTTCCGGGGACCGCGGGGAAGCCGGCGGGGACGCACCCGCGGACTTACAGAGGGACTTCTCGGGTGAGTCAGGCGTGGTCTTGCCCCATATTCAGCATTTTCGCTCAGATTGCGGCCTACGAAGACCAGGGGTGACGCCCATCCATGCAAATGGGTTGCTCCTGGCGGCTGCTGCGGCCGCCGCAGCCGTTGCTGCTGCTGCCGCCGACGTCGGGAGCTGCCGGTTGGCAAAGAGAGAACAGGCAGGGCAGGAACACACCTGTGATTGGAGAGAGAGAGAGAGAGAGAGAGACTTCATACCTGGCTAGATCCGACAAGCAGCGTTAGGTATGATGAACCTCGTAGGTTATGTAGTACGAGGCAGCTGAAGGGGGGGAGGGGGGCCGATCTCTTGGATGTGGTGATGGAGCCCATTTTATTGGGGATACAATGGGCGAGGCCACAGGGTCGAGAACGTCTTGATCGACTGCTAGTCGATTTCCAGCAGTCACCTCGACCTGAAGAGTGCGTGGATGCAGACGTGAAGCCAGAAGTTGACTTGCTGACCTTTCCAGCTCCACTGTCCACGTCTGGCATGCACAGAATGGCCCCGCAATGACCCTCATTGAAGGAAGAAAAGTCCTGCATTGGTCACACCCAAGACCCAGAGAGAGTCATTGTCCTCAATCCGGTGGCTTGAGCCTCGCTCAAGCGCACAGAGCGACCCGATTAGCATTTTTCTTATCGTCTCAGTGCAGACTCCAAGTTTTGCCCCAAATTGTTCCTGTCCGACTGGAGGACGACTCTTTTTTTGCTGCTTCCTCCCTTCAACGTGGCGAACATAGCAAAGATTTTTCATCACCTTTTATGGAACGTCAGGCATCCAGTGTGGCTTCATTTCGGAGGGCTTGAATATGGATGGCCTCGCCCTTATAAGGTTTTGTCTGAGGAAAAGTGGACAGACCTCATTTGGCAGAAAAGACAACGTTTCTTTTTTTTTCCACGCTTTCTTTTTTTTGGGAAATCGTCGTCGTGCTTACGTCGAGTGCAAATATCGTTTTCTATCATTAGCATCTTGGCTTTCTCTTCCTTAAGGACCTGAAGAACGCTTATTCCTCCGTCCTGACGGTTGCTGCACTCTTGGCTCTTTCATTTCCCTACCCTGTCAGACCCTCTCGTTTCTGGTTGGAAGACGAAATCTTCCGGAACTGTCCAATCATGAGAGACTTGACGATTTGGGAGCTTTCTTGTCAGTGGCGAGGATGACGCAGACCAGAGCGAGATCTTTTATGGTGTCTGGCAAACAAGCTGGAAAATCAAGGCTGGAAAGTTTACGTGATACTTTTTTTGAGTGACTCAGGGATGTCTGTTCACAGTCTGGTTCGGGACATCGGGGACGAAGGAGGCAAGACTGTTTTATTTGATAGACTCGCAGCCAGCCACTCTTTTTCGGACTCATTTTACAGTGCTGTAACGACAGCGGCCAAATGTTGGCACTTCTCTTTACTCATGCAGAATTGCCAGGCTTCGTGATCCCTCCAGGCTGGAGGAGGAGCAGAGGGGAGGCTGATATCTTCCAGACCAGTTTGCAAAAGCTTTCACAGAACTGGATTTTTGTCTTCCAATTGGTCGTGGCCTCGAGCGTGGGGGAGAAGAAGTCTTCGTCGCCAACTGATTCGTGAGAGGACGCAATAAGGGAAAACTGTGCGTAAAATAACGTGACTTCAGGGACCATAAGTTAGGCTACCTCGCGCATTCCCCCCCCCTCTCGTGCAGCCATTTCCCTTTCACGTACAAGATTGCGAGGAATTCCCCCTCCTCCTCTGGCAGCGTCTGCGTGTCTGCGTCGACGCACTCGGGGGAGGACGACGACGACGACGACGACGACGACGCTGACGTATCTGATATATGGACCTTATCTTTAGCGCCAGCAAGGAAAAGAATGAAAGGCAAAAAAGTTTCGTCGAGGCTCAGACGAATTAGTTTCGAATTTCCAGCTTCTTTTTGCTGCCCGCGATTTGCTGCCCTCGGTATCGTCGACTCCATCAATCTGTTTGACGAGAGAAAAGTCATTTCGTCTGCCAAGAGCTCAGCGAAGGCGTCATTTTTCTCGCCTCACACGATTGGAGACGATCAAGTGGGGTTTTTTTTTGCCTCCGGCTGCTCTCCTTTGTCTCCGCAATGATCCTGTGTGCATCAAAGTGCACTTGACTGTGCAGTGTGTGCCAAAAAATGGGGTGCCACAACTGGGAATTAGCTCCCCATCGACTTCCATTAGGACCGTGCTTGGCACCGGAACGGCGCACACGGTCAGGGCCAGCAGGAACACGCACACGGAGAGACTTTCTACACTTATGTGGAATCGTTGGACTCTTTTTCTGTTTGCTTCACACTGTAACAGATTGTGATGAAAACATTTGGCTGAGTCTTTGTTTTTTAGTCGCACTCAAAATTGGAAGAAAGAAAAATTCTTTCGTTTATGCTCAACGCGCTATAACTTGTGTGTCGAGACACAATGAAATGATTTTTTTTCCTCGACGTCTGAAAAGTGTGCAAGTCCACCCAGAGCTATAACAGGCGCCAGGTGGACGCGACTCCTGACGGGGTCACCCTGTAGTGAACTTGTACGGCTGTCATCAGAGCAGTTCTGTCTGTCACGTCTGCATTATGCGCATATGCACATGCATAATGGGATTTGACTCGTGCCCTCCCTCATGTACCCGGCAGAGCTTTGGGGGAACTGCATTCCGTCCGTTTGTTGTTGTCGTGGGCGTCGCGCGCCAGCAGCAACAACAGCAGCAGCAGCAACAACAACAACATCGTGCTACTGCTGCTGCTCAAAGGAATTTTTGTCGACGAGAACGTTCAGATTTGTTCGCTTTTAAACGACTGCTTTGACGCAGCGCAAAGAGAAGCGTTGGAGCGTTGAACGGGAGCAAGATTTATGTACCGCAAGACGAAGCTTTCGTTTTGACTGACAAAGCCTTGTTTGTTGCTCCAGCAACGGTGATGAGAGGTCTCAGCTGCATTGGGACGAATTGATCGCCCTTTGTTGTGGTGTAACGCGACCCTCAGCCCTGCTGGGCGCTCCCCACCGCCTCCGCCCCCGCCCCCACCTCCGCCGCAGCCCAGATTGTTGCGGCTACTCCTTGTGTGCGAAATTGCAGGTCTTAAATTACAATTGCCCTCAGTCTTCCTGACTACTTTCCTCTCCTTTCCTCATTCGTGCGGCCGCATTTTTTTACCCCTTTACCTCTCCTCCTCCCTCCTCCCGTGTGCAACGGACGTCCCAAGTGTTGCACATTAGTACAGTCGTTGTTGCATACGTCGAGTTCGTCCTTCGAGGATGATTGAGAGACGAGGCTGCCCTATTGTGAGGACGTCACAATGGGACACAAATGCTTTGTGTTGCGGAGGAAGATCTGGCTCAAGTGCTGAACGCTTTCTAATTAGTTACTGCATTCAAACAAAGCATGAGAGAGAGACCGACTTTGCCCAGCTTTTTGCTCTCTCCCTCCACGTCAAGGCGCTCCCCAGGGTGGAGGCGGACGACGAGGGGAGGGACGACGGTCACGTGGCAGAGGGACAAGAGTAATCAGGGGGAGGAGCAAGGATAGCATGGCAAGGGAGCATTGTTTGGAGAGGGAGCAACTTTGTCATGGACAGTCGAAGTGCAATTTGTCGTTATGTGGCTAATTGGAAGCCAATTGTCCCCGGGAGGGGGGGGGATATATTTTTGTCTGGGGTCTGCAATTGCTAGAAACACTTCTCATCGCTCTACGTGTACCAGGACTACTACGTGTCGGTACTGCACTCGTGCCTGCAGTCGGTAGTGACGCAGACTACGTTGGGGGGGAGGGGTGAGCAAAGCTACTCGTAAATTTCCTTCCCCCTCCGGTCGCTGCTCATGTCATCATATTAATTTGTCAGAGGACCTGAGAAAACGTCACGTTTTTACCTTGATGAAAGTCTCACGTGAAGAGCATTAGTGATAAATGGTGGAGGAAGACATGCGAGCGTGTTAGAGGTCGGACCCCTGCTGGGTCCTCATCCGGGTACTGCACGTTGCACGTCTCCGTCACGCTGGGCTTGGGCGACCAAATCCTCTGGCCGCAAGTGCCAAAAGTCGCGATGCCAACTAAAGCTGTTGCGGGTGAAGAAGAAAATAGCATCCAATTGACTGGGGCTGAGTGTGACGGAGACCCTCGCGCATTCTTCGCCGTCGTCCTCCTTGCAAGAGGCTGTAAGTGGTGACCTTGCTTCAATTGTTGCAGGGACGGCGTCCTCTGCCTCGCACGCAAGGTCCACGAGCGTGCGCGGGGAGAACGACGTGTCTGCCGAGGCTCACCACGTACACGCGCCGCACGCGCCGCACTGCGAGGTCGAAGTCGGACGCAGAGTTGGCAGAAAATGATACATTATAGCGTCACAGTGAACTAAATGTTGTTTCGCTCTCTTTTTTTTCCAGCAGCTATAAAGACATGACGCCACAACACCGACGTCCATGGTGACCGCTGCTCTCTCGCCCAAGATGGAGGTGCTCAAAGTCTTCCTCTTGACGTCCCTGTCTTCGCAGGTTTTGGCCATCGGTAATGCTGTATTCATGTAACTCATACTGGCATTTTTAAAAAGTGACTCATGTTAAAGCTATACACCAACCTGCGACTTCTTGAGCAAAGCATGACAAAAAATTTGCGGCAAAGACTTGAAAAGAAAAAAAGTCAGCACATAAAGTGTGTGGAGGGGGGAGTATAAGAAATGGGTACCAGAATTAAGATCCTTTTCCTGTCATCTGCAGTCGAGGTTCCTCCTGGTCGCTACAGTGAGTAATTGTGTTTCCACTAAACCGTTGAGGCAGAAATATAAAAAAATAAACCCTCTTTTGAGCTGAAAAGAAGTAAAACCCTGCTCGTGATGCCTGCTTATGAAAGTAGGGTCTGGCCCGGCATGATGTCTGCTGCTTTTGCTTCCTGCGTTTGTTTGCTTTTGCCCATACCTCCCACCGCTAAGTAGGAATTCTCCTCGCCCATTTCTGCAGCTCATGTCAAATGCCCTTGATTGCTTTTTTTGGGGCACTCTCTGGGGCTGGACAGAGGAGGCACTATTTTTCCTGCCTCATTTCCCGCCCATTTTGGCAAATTTTGGGGGGTTTTTTGCTCTCTTTTTTTTTATGACTCAGCTTCTACACTGCTGATTCTTCACGTCAGTGTTTGATGTACGACATAGGCCTGACCAAATGTTGGACCTGCCTCCTCCTGGGTACGTTGACTCAGTAGTTGACCCTCGTAGACGTTGACTTATCTACTGCCTTATTCCTGTTGCACCCAGCTTAAATAGAAGGAGAAGCACGTAAAACATGACTTATTGTACTGTTGAGCATCGCCTACGCCCAATACTTTGCACGAGGGAAGGAAATTGAACAGTCATCGACAGCGAACCGGCGCTCACCCCCGAGCGCACCCTGGCCGGCACCAGCTACTCACACATGGACCTGGGCTTTGGGGTCGAGTTTTTGGGATTTTTCTCTGTCATTTTGAGCTTGTTCGAGTTGTGTGTTTTTTTTCTCTTTGAACTCAGAGATGGAAACCAAAGCAAAGCGCCTAAATCTTCCCCCTGAGACAAGAAAACACTGGTATTTTAATGTGTAGCTTTTGACTTGCCAAAGTGTCCAATTCCACTCTGTAATGATATCGCACTTTCCAGTGCTCTCACTCAAGAGATCCCCAAACTTCTTGGCTCACTCAGCCTTGGGCCAAATGTGATAAAGCTAAAAGTCGGAGCAACTTTAGTCACAATTTTCCTCTTGAGCAGGCTGACTTTGAGCTCTTTTTTGCCTTTTTCCAGTCGGGTCGAGCTTTTCAACACACGGGTCAGGCTTATAAGAGGTCGAGCTTGGGCCAGCACTGACACCCCCCACCCATCCACACGCGCACACACGCATCAGCATGTATCTAACCCATCCCATCGTTTTTTGCTCCTTCCATGACTGCGACAAAACCTGGTCATGGACGCCACGAACAAGTGATGAGGGGAAAAAAGCCTGCAATTTTTCTTCTTTCCTTCCAGTCCAAAGCCCTCCTCGGATCGTGAAGCAGCCCCCGACGGATGAGTTGCTCTTCCAGGTGAAGTCTCGGGCCGACGAGAACGACAAGCCGTTCATCATCGAGTGCGAGGCGGACGGGGAGCCCGCGCCACTGTAAGTTTGCCACGTGTGTACGCCAGCCCTGACCAAGCAAGGGTATAAGATAGAGCTGGCAGTTCTGGGGCTTCCAAAGAACTCCAACACACATAGACCTGTTCATCATCGTTCTGAACATAATCATTGTGTGCGATCTTCAAAGAGCTCAAAGTTGCCGAGGAACAGCGATATCGTGATGTCGAGTCATTCAGTGTTAGAAAAGGTTCCACCGAGCGAGTCTCAAGATTGCTACTGTTGTTTTCTCAATAGCTTCCTAGATGGCAAGATCGCAGAGTCGTCAGCCCCCCCGGAGAGGGTGTGTTTATGCACCGACCCGGGGAGACCCCGGGCACTTGATATCTGCTGCTCCCCCCTGCTAATATGCCACGTACTTCATTAAGTGTGTTCAATGAGCCTTGGCCCAGGAATGCCGTCATTTGGGTCTGCAGCATCATGAAGTCGGTCTTCATTTATCTCGACGACCCTTGGAGAAGTACTGCAGAGTCTGGGGGAAAGCAAGAAAGCTTCTTCCTGTGATGTTATCTTGCCTTTTTCTGTCTTTCTTTCCGCGCTGTCTCCATCTTGTGCATATCTATATGTTCTACTCAATGTCTCAAAAGGACGGAATCTTTGCCTGGGCCGACGAAAATGTTACCGCACCTCCTCTCGAGGTAGGCGGCCAAGGCTCGATTGCACCTGGCCCAGTCGGCTTCTCCCCAGGGAAGATGGAACTGAGCTGAGCCCGATATTTCGACCGGGAGGCTGGCTTGAGCAGCCAGCGGAGCACCAGGCCCGACTCGTTCCATCACCACTTGGAGAAGGCAGAGTACTGGAGCAAGTCGGGAACGGAGAGGGGCGTAGCCAATTCCCTCTGCTTGCAATTTGAGTAGGGCGCGAAACGGAATTTCCAGAGCTGTCGGTGTCGGCCATTTGGGATTCTCGCTCTATTGGACCGCAAATCCGAATTGCGCACGTCCAAGTCTCACAAGCCCGACTTTTTTAAGATTTCGGATCAATCAGTTTAATTTGTTTGATCTGCATGCTCTGTGTCAGTCCTTTGAAGTCATGGCCAGGTCCTTCCTTCCACTCTTGGCTTAGTTGCCGCTGCTTGTATACTGGTGTTTGTCCGTGTTCCCGGACTTGCCGTGGAACTCCAGGGACGTGGGCTTGACGCAGGGTGAGTCAGACGTCATTGTCGGTGCACGCAGGTGCGTCTGCACGAGGCACAAAGAAAGGCTTGTGATGTCAGACTCACTTCTTCTTCTTCATCATCTTCCCCCATCTGGACTTGCTCTGTACTTTACAACAGTCGTTTCGGACCTGCCTTTTTGGGGTGGGCGGCGGACACGCCCACGTGAAAGCTCAAGACAGACGTACTCAACTTCTGAGTCCAACACGGACTCAATGATGTCATTCATGCCAATTTAGATCCACACTCCATAGTAACGTCCAACTGTTTTCGCAGCTATCGGTGGGAGAAGAACGGCAAACCGTACGACTGGCAGGTGTACGACGACCGCATCTCCCAGCAGCCCGGCAGGGGCACTCTCGTCATCACCTCGCCCAGGGACGAGGACATCGGTGAGTTGGCCATCACGCTCGACCAGATGCGTAACTGCTGTTCTTTCCTCACTCTTTTTATGAACCCCAGGTGAAATTTTTGATTACCGCAAGATTGAAGGTAAACGAGATTGCGCTGCTACAACAGAGAGTTTTCCTACTAGAGTTTCCTGCTATCAAGTCCACTGTAGTGGAATGTTTTTAGGGAGAGAGAAACCAAGAGTGTGCGTGTGAGAATAATCACTGTTTGCTGCTGCTTTAAAGCCATAGAAGAAGCGGTAGGGACGAGCGAGTGCTTATAATATATATAATGTTCGCGTCATGATGCATCTAAATTAAGACCTACACAAACAAAATGGGTACCTGTGCTTGCTTTTACTTTCCTCCCGCCGTTTTAGTTCTAATAACAACAACATCTGAGAGAACTTTGGTTTGTGCTCCTGACAAGTCCACTATGAGTTTGTAATAGTGATGGCAAACAAAAAAAGGCCGAAAAGAAAGCTTGCAGCTGTCCCTAGAGCAGACTATATTTATGCAAGTAACTCAATGCATTAGCTCTGTACTCTGTGTGTGCTTGGACAAGTTCGTCCACAGCAAGCGAAAACTTCTCCAGTTTCCAAAGTATCATTTCAACGGACTTTGACCTCCTTGAGTAAGAGCTTTCCTCGTGTTCGTCGGACTTGGGCGCGGACAGGCCAGGCAAGCCTTTCGTCCCCACAATCATCAAGCTGCTGCTTAATGACTACAGAATAGCATGACGCCCTGAGCAAAGACAAGATTAGGACCAGCGCTGTCTACAACACATGGAGTAGACATCGCGTGTCAATAGGTAGTTGAAGAAGAAAAGACAGTTCTTGCATACTTCACTCTGTACTACGAACTAACCTTCTTTATTTCCCGTGGATTGTGCGTGGATTTCTTCGTCTTTAGTGCGCGTCTCTTATTTCTACGCCCCCAACCCACCCACCCTCTGTGTCACGCCTCGTACATCAGTACGTGCACATGTACGACGACGCCTTCCTCATGAAACTGCTCGAGAAGGCCAAATCTTCCTCCTGCTCCTTCTCCTCCTTGTTCATCCCGGCTAAGAAGCTCAAAAACCGCTGTCAGTGGGAGCTTTGCCAGGCTGTTCTGTGTGTGAACAAGAGAAAGATGTGTCACGTCTCTGTAACTTTGTTTCCTCCAATCCCCAAACATCAGGTCAGTACCAGTGCTTCGCAACCAACGAGTGGGGCACCGCCACGACCAACTCGGTGTTCGTGCGCAAGTCCGAGCTGAACAACTTCAAGGACGAGCCGCCCATGACAGTGTCCATCGAGGAGGGCAAACCCTTCGGCATCGACTGCGAATCTCCCGACGGATGGCCTCCTCCGTCAGTGTACTGGATGTTGCAGGTGAGCGCATTGACATGCTGGGTGGATGGTTGTTTCGTGTGTGCGCATCCAGTCTACGACTTTGCTAAATACAGGGGCAAAGGTGGCTGAAAACCATCAACTCGTCACGCCTCACCGTCGACCCCGAGGGCAAGCTGTGGTTCTCCAACGTCACTCGCAAGGACTCTTCGGATGACTTTCTCTACGCGTGCTCGGCCTCGTCCTACTTCCGCAACGAGTATAAGCTGGGGAACCGCGTGCACCTCCAAGTCATCCAGTCTGGCTCTTCGGCGGGGCTGCAGAACAAGCACGAGCCTGTACAGCAGTACGTGAGTCGCCGGCGAGATGTCGCCTACCGAGGCAAGAAGATGAAGCTGTGGTGTGTCTTCGGTGGGACGCCACTCCCGGAGATTCGCTGGCGCAAGGCTGGCGGCGCACTGCCATGGGGACGTACAACGTACGACAACTACGGCAAGACGCTGGTTATCAAGCACGTAGACTTCGAGGACGCTGGCGATTACACTTGCGAGGCATCGAACGGGGTCGGCCAGGCCAAGAGCTACTCCATCGCGCTGGAAGTGCTGGCCAAGCCAAGATTCATCATTGAGCCGGAACACCAAACTGCAGCCGAAGGCGAGGAAGTCACCTTCGAGTGCAAGGCAGACGGAAAGCCTACGCCAGAAATAAAATGGATCCATAACGGCAAGCCCATCCAAACCGCCAAGTACAACGCCAATCGCATCATCACTCCAGAGCGCATCACAATTAAAAACCTGAAAAAGTCCGACACCGGCAACTACGGGTGCAACGCAACCAACAGCGTGGGCTACGTATATAAAGACGTTTACGTCAATGTGCTGGCGCTGCCGCCCGAGATCACCAAGGCACCGCAGGAGAACGCCCGCACCGTCGACGGTCAAGAGGTGACTCTATCGTGTCGAACCTTCGGTGCCCCCAAGCCCATCGTCAAGTGGTTTCACGACAACGACGAGCTCACCGGAGGCAGATACATCATCACGCCGCTGGGTGACCTTCGAATAAAGTGAGTACGCATTTTTTGCTGTCGAGTAAGGTTGTTTAGCGGAACCTCCTGGACGTCCAGCTTGTCCATGAAGCTGGAGTTGTTTCGTGGGCAGAAATTTGTAAAGATCTTGCTCATGGATCGAGAAACGACCAAGGCTTTCCTTGGCCAAATTCACCTTTCAAGCTGTTCGGGTCTTGGACAAGAACGAAAAGAAAATCGAGGTTGCATGAATAGCACGATCACAATTCTGTTATTTCTTTTAAATGTTGCCGAAAACTTATACTCATGTTTTTCCAGAGACGTCAAGTTCCTCGACGCCGGTGATTACTTGTGTAACGCCACCAACAAGTTCGGGTGGCAGAGCGCCAGCGGCTCCCTGGTGGTGAAAGAGCACACAAGGATCACGGCTGGTCCACAGGACTATGAGGTGGAGGCTGGGGATACGGCCACGTTCCGCTGCAACGCCGTTTACGACTCTGACCTCAATCTCCATATCGAATGGCTCAAAGAAAACGAGCTCATCGACTTCGACGTCGAGCCGAGATTCATCCAGTCGTCGGATCAGTCGCTGACTATCACCAAGACCACTGAGCTGGACTCAGGAAGGTACGTACGAAGTAGCATGTGTGCGATCGCTTCGTGTCAAGGCGGTCGGCAAAGGCCGTTCAGTCCTTCCGCAACTTATGGTCGCCTTTGCCGATTAAGGCGACTAACGAGTCCGTTCGCGTTGGCAGGTACACCTGTCGGGCAGAGTCCGACCTCGATTTCGCGGAAGCCAGCGCGACCCTCATCGTCCAAGACGTGCCAAATCCTCCTCAGTTAAGATGGGTGCAATGCAATGCCAAGGACGCGACCGTTGTGTGGCAGCCGTTGGGAGACAACAGAGCTCCCATCCTCACGTACAAGATCCAGTACAACACCTCCTTCACGCCGGACACTTGGGAGACAGCCACAGGTTTGGATTACTCCCGCGGACGCTCCACAGGTTTGAGTCGAGTTCGGTGTGCGGTCGTAATGTGATGTCGCCCTGCACTACCTCTCTAACCTGGGGACCTGTTCGTGTGGATCTGGATTAATCATACAACATGCAGCACATTAGAAGATGGTTCTTCTTCAACCGTCTGGCACAGAATTCACGATTGACACACCTTTTCTGCTCATTGTAGACATTGTTCCCGCTACGGACACGTCGTTCACTGTGAGCATGTCCCCTTGGTCCAATTACACGTTCCGCGTCATCGCCCGCAACAAGGTCGGCGAGTCATTTCCGTCGGGGCACTCCAAAACTTGCCTGACACCCGAAGATGTCCCGTACAAGAATCCGGACAACGTGGAGGGAAGAGGCACTGCGCCGAACAATCTTATCATCTACTGGACTGTAAGCTTTGGGCACATCGTTATGTTCTTTAACATTGCACATCGTTATGTTCATAAACATTGACTTTTTGCCTCATCTTGTCCAGCCGATGCCACAGATAGAGCACAACGCCCCAAAGTTTCAGTACCGCATCTATTGGAAACGGGAACGTCCTGGAGAGCGCTGGACTATTCAGGACGTCGCTGACTGGCGTATCAAGGAGCTGGCCATAAGTCAACAGGTAAACATCATGTTATTGTTTTTTATAAAAGGCGTAGTGTAACCCAGGCAGCCACCAGCAAGGACACATGTAAGAAACGCGCTATCCTTGTAGCCCACGTACACCCGCTATCGGATTAAGGTGGTGGCGCACAATCAGAAAGGAGAGGCGAATGTAGCTGCCGAGGAGGTCATCGGGTACTCCGGGGAGGACACCCCGGCTGAGGCGCCAAACAATTTTGAGTGCAAAGAAGTCGTGGGACCGAGATCGGCCCTTCTATCCTGGACCAAAGTCAGCCCAGAGAGCATCAAAGGAGAATTCAGGTAACTTTTTTTCATCAGAGTCACGTACAATGACGTGCATACCCTATACGTTCTGTACACAACTTATGCGCTACCCTGCATTGCTACGCTCTCAGGGGTTACAAAATCCAGACATGGACCGAGGAGAGCGGCGAGGATAAGTACCGCGAAATCAGTGTGCGGGGTGACAGCACCAACTCTCTCGAGCAGCAATCTCTCGTTCAAAGCTTTAAGCCTTTTGCTCGAAACTTTGCACGCGTCCTAGCTTATAACGGGGCCTACAACGGGCCGCCGAGCAATGTCATCGAATTCGTAACTCCGGAGGGCAAGCCCGGGCCAGTGGACATGCTCGAGTGCTTCCCTATGGGCAGCTCCGCGCTGCTACTTGCTTGGAAGAGGCCGCAAGAGGTGAGGGAGCATTTTATTCTACAGCAAGTAGCACGGCGAAGTAGATTCACTTGAATAGCGCATGAAAGCTTCATTTAAGCGTCCTGTGCTGTCCTAGTGCAGTATACCCACTACATGTACGATGCTACGGTGATACTCATGACCTCTCCTACCATGCTCTAGGTGAACGGAATACTGACTGGCTATCGCATCTACTACCAGGAGGTCGAGGGTACTCGCCTTGGTCCCCTGCTTGAGCGTGAACCACGCATCATGAAGAAAAATATCGACAAAGCCAAGCTGGCCGGATTGAGGCCGCATTCCAAGTACCGCGTGACAATCAGAGCGACCACGTCGGCCGGCGAGGGCATGTCTTACTACACAGAGTGCGACACGAATCCACAATCGGACGTGCCTCCCAGTAGGCCGAGGTTCAAGTACCTGGTCATGAATCCTGAAGCTGGACATGCCAGGATCAAGGTCACGTGGATGCCGCAAATCGACGGGCAGCCCGGGTCGCATTTCTACGTTCAGTACAAGTTAGTCTATGCTGACAAGCTAGTCTTGAGCAGATTTGCTCAGTTCTTACTTTGCCGTTGCAGAAAGAACATGGAGACGCAGTTCTTGCGGTCTGACGACGAGTTGAATGAGGACAGTATAGTGATCCGGGGACTTGAGCCGGACTTCACTTATGACTTCAGGGTCGTGGCCGTGGACGGTAGGCACGAGACTCCGAGCGAGACGCTGCCTATCTACACCTACTCCAGGTGATTGTACATGGACTGTAAAGATACTGCAAATGCAGCGTGCGGAACCTAATCACGGACGAGTTTGCCACGATTTGCTTCCGATCACCTTACGTTCATGCTGCACCAGAGAATGGTGACATCGTACTCGTAACTACCCACTGTTCGTGTACCACGTCCATCTCCTGCTTCCACAGACTTCCCGCCAGCGCCGGCTCAGCTCAGTCGATGGCGCACTCCGGCTGGTTCATTGGCATGATGGTGGCCTTGCTCTTCCTCCTGGTGGTGTGCTTGGCCGTCTGCTACATCAAGAGAAACCGCGGCGGAAAGTACGCAGTCCAGGAAAAAGAGGAACGTCAAGGAAGGCGGGATCCTTACGACGAGGGCGGATTTCAGGAGTACACGCAGCCGTAAGCTCTTTGAACACCAAGGCTTGACCGTTACGGGTACTTAGGTGCATATTGTCACGCCTTAGGCTGGACGAAGGCCGCACGACAGAAGAAGTCGGCGGGGGTGGCAATGGTAAGATGGGACCGATGCCACCGGTGGAGTCTGACAGTGACAGCATCGCCGACTACGCGGACGGCGAAAACACAGGTAACGGATAGCTCTGTTCATGGTCTTGCTTGTACAGAAGTATGCATACGTTAACAACTGAACATAGTGCTGTGCAGCATATACGTTATGCGCATGTAGACTTGTGTTTTTAAGTTACACCAATGCCTATCTTCTTACCTTAGTCCTTTACATTACAACGTAATTCTACTTCATGTTGACCAGATGCATGATCTGCCTGGCATCGCAGCTTTGTACCTACATAGGCATAACCTGCTGAGTTTCCGTTAGCGTTTTCTCATCCTGTGTTCTGTGTTCGTACTGTACGACATCATGCAGATGGCTTAGCCGAGGACGGATCCTTCATCGGCAAGTACCGCAGGGACCGGAATCCCGAGCAGTCGTCAGCTTTTGCAACCCTTGTCTAACTGATCCGCTGCCACATGTATGCCAGTAAGTACATTGCTTAGTTCTCGTTGCTTTCCATGCTTTCTCCCGTTGCCTCCTGTTCCATCCACTGCAACGAGACTGACGACTTTCCCTACTAGGTCGATTTGAGGAAGACGGATCTTTCATCGGACAGTACGGGACGTTGCGGAAGCAGCAGAGGATCACTTCAGCCGCTTTCCCGGCCCCCGGCACGTTCGTCTGATCCAAGTTTATGCCACAAAGTGCGCGCCAGAGGCGCGCGTGCCTTCAATGCCACTGCCTGCTTTTCTACGGAGGAGAACTTCAAGAAAAAGACTCTCGCAGACATTGTTCATTCCACGGCAAGCATCCGACCGACACCGAGTGCGTGCATCAATCGTCCATCTCCGATACAAAGAGACAGAGAAAACAAAGTCGCTGTGATTGTGTTGATGCTTTTCTGTGCGATCACCCCAAGACTCGTCATGTCAAGGCATTAGATAGAGACTGCGTGCAGCCTATGACTCGAACGCGGTGTCCTTGATCTCAGTATGCAGCCTTATGCAACGCGATCGGAAGAGACCTCAAGCATATTCTGTGCGAAAAAGAAAGGTGTAACTACACAACTACATTTGATACAAGGTTGAACGTTTAGTTAAATGTTACATAAATCGTACCTTTCTCAATCGTCGTCAGAAAATTATTGTTATATTTCATCATTTCCATTACTACATTCAGGAGTATCCCTGCGACAACTTTATCATGTAAGTGTTGGTGTCCCTCCCTACACAATCAATTCATACTGCCTAAAGAAAGTGGCATAAGCGTTGAGATCACGGCAGTGAAGCTAACTCTGCCGTTGTAATACGAAGAACGTACGAAGTACATCATGCAAGAAAAAAAAGCAACTGGTCATGCAATGCTGCAATAACTTCCGAAAAAAGTAACACTTCATTTCATTCTCAGACATCAGCTGAAAAAAAAACCACTTCTATTTATAGTTGCTCTTTAAAATTTTAGCCTTTTTGGCGCTATCGCATCCCCCTCCGGTTCCAGCGGTACAAGAGCGGCGACCTTTGAGCTGGCGCTGCTGGCCGTCACATCCGGCCACTCCAACTCGCTTGCGTAGCTCGTGAGGATCACCTCGTTTCCGCAGCTCCCGATGGTCCGATTGCACGAGCGATGGCTCGTGGGGATCCACTCGCTTGCGTAGATCATGGTGATGGTGGATCTCTGAGCTTTCTTGCGAGCGTCGCTTTCGACTATTGTTGAGGTTCTGGGTCGTCCCTCCATCGTTGCGAGGTCGGAGCACTTTGGGTGACGACGCAACCGATGACGTCGGCCGAGGCAGCGGCTCAGAGCGCCGGGACCGATGCGCCAACAGCGGCTTCAATCCAATGGGGTTGTTTTTGCGTGGCTGCTTCGACGCACCCACGTCGAGGGACCTCCGAGGTCTGGTCGTGGGCGGTGCCCTCTGGGGGTCGTTCTCGGAGTCGCTGGTGCACTCGGACGCCGCAAACCTGGGCGGCGGCTGTTTACCAGAAGCGACTGACGAAAGCGGCGGATACGCGTCACCGCTTGCCTTCCTCAGCCGCGTATTGGGCGGCTGAGGGGGCGGGACTTCAGGAGGTCTCCTTGAAAGGTTGTTCGGTCTGACTGGCAGGGGGGGTGGGGAGGGCGAGCTGTTATTTAACCTAGCAATGTTACGGATAGACTCCTCTGGTGGTTTCTGCAACACCGACGACGTTGTCATCTTCAGCTTTTGTGGCGTGCTCTTGTAGCTGTCGTGCACGATTCTGGTCGCTGCCGCAGTCGTACCTGACAACGCATTTGCTCTTCCAGACACTAGATTTTTTCCTTTCTTCTCTCCCTCATCATTTGAATTAGGAAACCGTGAAATTATCGCTATGCCCTTTGTGGAAGGAGGTGGTGGTGGAGGTCCAGGTTGTTGCTGCTGTCGTTTCGGTGGCAGAGCTGGCGGCTGGCTGTCACCACAGCCCGTGGTCATCTTCTTCTGCTTCTCACGCATTCTCCTCAACACCTGGGCCCGCGGCGGTCCCGGAGGGTCAAGCATCACAGTCACGATGCTGGTGTTGTCTGCCCGTAGTCCACACAATGCCCAACGACCGATGGCCAAGTCTACCAGCTTCTTGGAAGGGTTAATCCAGGCACGCTGTGTAGAGCCATTGAGCCCGTCCCCGTGCCCGCTGCTATTGTCTACCTCCTCTAGCATATGTTTCTCGTTATTGAGTTCTGCCTCGTGCACGGAGTCGACGGCCATTTCAGCGGAAAGAACGTTCCAAGCGCCATCGGTGGCCAGGATGAGGCAGTGGTCTCGAGTGACGTCGATAGTGTGCACATACAAATCGGGGTCGGGGGAGACAACAAACACGTCGTCTTTGGGGTTGTAACTCCAGAGGTCACCTATTGACGTGATATTGACAATTAACAGCGGCTCATGCAGGTCAGTTCTGAACAATCCTGATACATCCAAAACGGAACCCTTACCTAATGCCCTTGCCACGGCTAGGAATGGTACTTCGTCTATTGGAGTGGACCGCCTAATGGGTCCCTGATGACACCCTCTGGGTCTCTTCCACACAACTCGAGGAACTCCAGACTTTTCCACAACCTTGCCTCCAGAGCTTTCTATCCGCTTTAGCTCGGTGTCACTCTCGGGTTTATGATCAATCGTTAGAGGTCGGGCGCGCCATCTACAATGTGGAGGGGCAAAAAGGACAGTGAGACCTTGATGTCAGGCCGAAGAGTCACGCAGAATTGTCTCACTTAAGTGCATTCTTCGGGTCCCGCTCGCCGATGACAATCCCAGAGTCGCCACAGTGTCCCACGAAGATCTTTCCGCGCTTTATGAAGCAGATCGATGCCGTGGTACCAGCAGTGGAGGGCAATCCGGAGGCCGTAGGCCGCCAGTTGGGCTGATCCTTCCACATGGCTTGTTGGGTGGTCAGGAAGCCTTCTCGGATAGCACGAAGAACTTCGTCGTCATCCTCCGACCAGAAGGCTTTCTGACGGGTGATGAAGTCCATCAGGTGCTCCTAAAACGAATTCGCCATCAAGATCTGACGAGCGCGGCTGCGGGGAGGTACGGGGTTATGAACGCTTACCTTTGCAAAGAGCGCCGCCTCGCGACCTCCGTGGCCGTCGAAGATCCCGAAGAATGCGTACTCCAAATCCTTCTCGTCGTCCGTCTGTTGGTAGGCCACCGAAAAGACGTCCTCCATGTACTTTCTTCCGCCTTGGTTGCAGTGGCCCGTGACCCGTAGGTTCACCCCGATGGAGGTGCTGGGGGAGGCCATGGCGGAGGACCGCCGCCGCGCGTACCACCGTCCTCGCCGCTCCGAGATTTGAACGGAACAGGAGGCTTAGCCCAGATCAGCCGGGCCGGGCAATGACGGACGGATACCCTCAGCTCAGCTCAGCGCCGGTCCTTTTTTTCTTCTTGCTGCCGGAGAAAACAGGCAGGCAGAGAGCGAAGATCGAGCGGCGGCGGCAAAAAAGAAACAAAGCCTCGGACAAAGAACTTCTGCCAGAAGTAGAACACGGCCTCGGAGGGGAGCAGGTTCAGGAAAGAAGACGTGCGATATTAATGCCAGTCAGAACAACAATTTCAAGAGTAAATCAGAACCTGACCGAATGATTCACACAAAACGTTTTTGCTTGGTAGATATCGATTAAAATCTCATGGTCACAGATTTTCAAGTCACAACACGGAAACGTCCGCCCCAGAAGTCCACGGTTGCCAGAGTGTTGGCAAGGGGAATCTTCCTCATAACAATGGATGATCAAGTCATTGTCCTGAACATGCTGACCATATGGTGGTTGGAGACTTCTTTGAGTCAGTACTTGATTTTCTTGGACGTTTTGACGAAGAAGGGCGAAATCTTCGTATTTTGCTGTCCAGTGGCAAACCTTCCTCTGTGTTGTTGCCCACCAGAACGACGGTCCAAAGTTTGTTAATGACCGTATCGTGGTCAGCGACCGTCACTTCAGCGTCAGTGAAGGGGTCCGCCCACTGTTCCCTGACGAGGACTTTTGTACAAGTGTGACTGCTGCGACGCCACCCACCCTATTTTTAGCTAAAACAAGGCGCCCATGATCGTCGTCACGTGTAGTCACTGTCGGAGGCCGTGACTATGACCCATACGAACGGTTTTTGTTACCCCTTGTTTCTCATCGACATCCCCTCACGATGGAATGGGGAGCAACTTAGCGAAGAGATCGACTCCGTCCTCGAAGACGAGCCTTTCCAGACGATCCGGCTCTTGCCGGGGTGCGCAGCCGAGATCTCTTTTTCCAGCCACAGCCAGCGGAAACTGGCAGCTGAGAAACTCAAAAGGTCCTTCAAGGTGAGCTTTGTCATTCCCCAGACGATCCCGGAGCAGTTCTCCACACTAAAACAATCGCGTGAGATTTCGTTTACCAAGGAGATAAATCCGGACATCTTCTTGCGCGAGCATCAACAGAAGCCCTTCAAGGAGAACTATGAAAGCATAACGAGGGTGGTGGACAATACTCAAAAGGCCAAGACCGACCTGAGGCAACGAAACCCGACCAGTACTCACACGAGAGGAGCGGAGGGAAATGCCAGACCCGATGATAATCAGGGCCCGGTGCACGTGGCCAAGCCAACGGCGGGACAGGACAGACAGCGGAACAGGAATAAGGCCGCACTTCAGAATGATTCCCTCGATCAGGAGTTCAATGCTAAGGCTTCCCTTCCTCCACGACGGCGAGTCATAGTCATCTTGTGCCACTTTGTGTCTCGAGACGAGTTCTTCCTCATCAGGAAAGACGCCATACCATTAACGAGAAGTCTGAAATCACGGAATCAGGTCTCCAAACGTCTTGCCTCTCTAGACTTGTTAAAGCCTTCATTCAAAGGCTTCCTACAACTGCCGAAATCCGATGAGATCGAGAGAGTGGAAGTTTTAGAGCGAAGAACAGGTGGGGAGAAAGCCAGGCTCATAAAAATGAGGTTCCTCGACACTGGTAGAGTCACTGAAGTGCGAGACCCAACCCTTTTTAAAATGCAACAACACCACCGTCGTTTGAAACCTCTCGCTATTCAGGTCCGCTTGGACAGTGAAGACAAAATTGACGATTCCATGCTAAAGGAGTTAGCTGAAAGCAGAGTTGAATGCGAAGTTGAGCTGTTGAGCGATGATACAGAGACAAAGGTGGTAAAACTCTTTGTGCCGAAACGTATGAGTGGTGCACAACGGAACCCTAACGGTGCTGGCCACAGAAATACCCAGATGAGTCCTCCTAAGGTCCACTGCCAAAATGTCCGTCAAGGGGATGTCATAAGAAGACCTCTGCAGATCTCTCCTGTTAAAAAAGCGAGTGGTGACAGGCCCTCAACTACTTCTCCAAAGACTCTTTCGGGATCTCCTCAGGCCTCGGGTCCGGAGGACAAGTTGAACGTGTCAGAAGGCAAAAGTCCTACACAAGTGAAGAGCAGTGGAATCTCACACCAGGAAAACGTTACTTCTGACAGCTTTGACAAAAACCAACCTTATGACACCGCTATGGACGAAGACGACAAAGGCCACTTTCTTGCCGATGGCTTTGTTCCCGTCACTTTGTTGAAGGTTGTATCTCCAGATCGAATCTACCTGAGGTGCAACGACGAGAGCAAGAAAACATTTTGCTGTGAGCTATTTGGTCTGTTTCCCAAAGGTAATGACTGGCTGGATATCGATGCCGGCGATGTCCTCGTGATGCTCAAGTCCATGTCCGACCAACTACAGGCCAAAGTGATGTGGCGGCGACGTGACTTGAGCAGTGTCGTTCTGGTGAGCGGTGAGAATCAGCAGAATGTCGGCGAGTGCTTACTGGAGATGTTCGCTGACTTGGGCACCGAGATTGGCTATTCTCCAGACGGTTATGTTGGACCTGTCATGAAGTCAGTGCCTCTTCAGGGGAAGCTCACCAACATCGAGGCGACGGGTAGGTACCAGTGGATGTGATGTCTACTGTTTGTTAGGTGGACAAACGTTTATAAAGAGAATGGGTCAAACTTGGATGATCAGTGGAAGGACAGGGGGTACAAAGGGACCGGGTGCGCGGATTGTCTGAGGACACTTTTGCCCCACGAGATCCCCTAGGGGTTGCTCTGGATAACGTCGGGAATGGGAACGTGAATTGTTAATACCTTGGTATAAGCCTCATACGTTTGCCCTTTACTATTTTTGAGTACAAGACTTTTTTTTTCTCCTGACCTCATGGAAACGTTTGACCTCAAGTGTAAATGATGACTAATTAGTGACACCAGACATGATTAACTTGCTGCTTTCTCATTTAGAGATCCTGGGAACAGTCTTTGTTCAGGTTGCCACCTTTGAGAAGGACTTGACAGAAATGGAATCTCTCATTGCGACGCTGGGGCCGCTGATTCCAGAGACCAACTTCACGGGGGGCAGGACCGTGCTCGCCAGGTACTTATGTGCACGGGACTCGCAAATTTATGTTAGCACGGCCTCTGAGCAAGTGCAAGTGTCGTATCTGTGAGGTACAAACTTCAATTTTGGTTTTTTTTTTTCAGCTATGAAGGGTCCGTCTACCGGGCTGAGATCATGGAGGACCAGGGAGAGAAAAACGAGGTTAAGCTGCTGTTCTTTGACTATGGGAATACTGAAGTTCAGCCATATGACACCGTTTTCAAGTACTGTGACTGGAGGCTAAACAGATACCCGAGGTTCGCTGTTCCCATTATCTTGGACGGGCTACCCGTCCAAGAAAAATTCAATGACGCCGAGATGTTGCAGAAAGCCATCCTGTGCTGGAGGGGAAAGCAGTTCATGTTCGAACCTGGTGTAGGGAGTGCTCTGAAGCTCAGTACTGAGGATGACAAGGATTTTAATGTGACGTACAAACGGACGGTGTTGGGTAGGGATGGCATACTCTGGTCCGACCTACCTAGCGACACGTGGGCCGTGGGGGAGAAGCGAGATGTGTGTGTCCTGCACAAAGACTTAAAAAGTAGGGAATTTTACGTGGGTAACAAAGTGGAGATCCAAGAGGCTGCCAGGTTTCTCCTGCGCGATGTGAGATCGCATCTCCATGAACAGCCTTTGAAGAAGGATGGAATTCAAGTGGGTGAAATCGTGCTCATGAAGATAGGGGGGATTTTTGACCGTGGGAAGATCCTGGAAGAGCGCAAGAATGATCGTGGCCACTTCTTCGAGTGTCTAAGGATCGACATTGGCGACTCGACCACGGTCCCTGCCCAAGATGTATTCAAGTGTCCTCCGGAGAAGGAAAAGCTTTGGCGGTGGCCTCCACTAGCCAAGAGGTGCGTCTCTGCGATGCACTTTGATGGCTTGGAGTTGATGAAACCCTTGAAGCTAACATTGGCAATGGCGAGAGAAGACGGATTGCACTATGTGCAAAAGGTGTAGACGAGATCATCATTGATTGCAGAGCACATGATCATTGTTCATAACGACGTGAACTTCCTTTATCAAGGACAGTTACCACGTCTTCATTCACGCCTCGGATGGATCAGGGCTTGGATCTGATTTGGACCCTGATCCAGATTCAGGCAGGAATATTCAGATTCATGACTCATGTTGAAGATTTAACTCATGATTTCATATTTTTACATTTTAAACTCGTGGATTAAGATTTTTTTACCTGTGGTGAGTGAACAGTGACTTTTATTAAAGCTGACATATTATTCTCTGTCTGATGTAAGTTTACACATCCTGTCGGCCTGAGAGTTCTCTGTACGATCATTGTCTGTTGTCCATTGCCTCCCATTTTTGCTAGTTTTTTTCCTGAGAAGAGTCAGTTCGTGTTTCGCCCGAGTACGTCAGACATAGCAACGTTGCCATCACTCCCTCTGACTGCTCAGACGTATCTGAAGGACTCAAAAGTAGCGAGTTCCGAGTGGATGCTTGCCTTTGGCGCTCGATCCTCGCGATTCCGTGCATCTGAATCCATGGTTGGTTCGACCTTAGTCCTTACTTTTCTACGATGTCTAACAACACTAGGCCTGGAGACGCCGTGCTCCTACACCAGACGTCCAGTACAATGAGGCTGATCATTCTGGTGATCCTCTTGAACAAGTGTCGAGCAGGGTCTACTACGGCACACAGAGGCGAACACTATGGGACAGAACCCTGGGTTTTCAGCTCAGAAGTCAAATTGGTAATCTTTTTTTAAATAAATGCATAAGCACATCCATATCGCCAAACATAACCCTGTTTATCTTTGCACTGCTCTTGTACCAACTGCATCTCAACGCGAAACAATCAAACTTTTACCTCATCCCCGACGGAGAGGATAGATTTTCAGTGTTGAATGATCTCAAAATCTTGCTGCCAAAGATCACCTTTTCTTCCGCCCACCGTCAATGAGCGGCCTGCCAAAGATATCCGACTTCAAGCTAATATAGCAGTAACAGACTTACGATCGATACCGGACCTATAAGTGTTGCCCGGGCTCATCTACTTTCAGAGGACTCATTTTGCTGATCCAACAGAGCTAAGAGGATCGATTCGAGGAGGCAAATACTGCTGACCTGGAGGATCCTCCTCACCTTCCTCCAGCAAAGTCCAAAAAATGAGTTGACTTTATCGCAAGTGGCCAAAGTTGAACCTGACTGCATTCCTGTGACCGGAAAGAAGTTGACAAGTGCCACGCAACCTCAGCAATTCAGGCGATGTCCCGCGGACGCTCAGCGCGTGTCATCAAGGACGAAGCATTGCCCAGGCTGACCTGTACGTTGCATCACGGCTTCGGCATCTTCAGCAGCGGCTGGCGACTTATGGTGGTACATAATTCTTCCACTGTTGCTTTATACAATCAGCTTCCAAACGATGCATTCATTGTCAGTGACCTCCTCTGGCCTCGGCCGCAGCCTCGGTGACTCAGCACGCCAGACTTGAAGCTTATCCAAGGCCGTGGCGAAGGTCCAAGATCCAGAGAGAAGAGCTGATACAGACAAATATCAAATGACCTTACAGGAGTACGTCTTCGCTAGTCTCTTCAACACTTGACCTGAGCAGAAGGGTCATGAAATGCATGACTGACCAACATCATGTCTACGTCCACTGCGTTCTATGGCTGCGTCCGTTATTGCACGTGCGAGCTATTCCATGACGACAGAAGCCTGAATGTATCCACACATCATCGTTTATTGTAGGTTATGTCATGTCTCTTTAGCAAGATTTTTTGGCACACAAATGCCATTATTATGAGGAGAGCAGGCATTTTCCTCTCATTGAGCAGCTTTTTTCTTTTCTTTCTGAGCAAATTGTTGTTTTTGCAGGCAGCAGGCATCACTAAATGAGCAGTGAAATGAAGGAGAACAAAAAAAGAGAGAAACAAGCAGGGACAACTGGAGTGACTGTAGTAGGATCTTATCGTATAGCTTTACATTATTAAACTGCTTAAAATGTTTACTTGTCCTTGGCCTTGAGCTGGTTGGCGAAGGCAAACTTGGCCGCCTTTTCTTGCAGCTTGGCAAACTTGTTTTCGTACTTGGACACCTTCCTGAGAGTTGGCTTGATGAACTTGCCCTTCATGTCGCTGACGGACATGTTGAGCTCATTGATCTGCAGATCCCTGAGGATGACTTCTCTCTGCAGGAAGAACATCTCTCCCTCCAAGTTGTACCACTTGTCGAAGTAGGCCTTGACGATGCTGCGTAGGTCGTCCACACTGGCGGACTCGAGGTCCTTCTTTGTCCCGCATCGCTCGCTGATCACCCTCTGGCGCTCAGCAGCCTTCCGCTCCTGCTCCTTCTTTAGTTCCTCGGCCGCCTTCTTCCGGAGCAGCGTACGCAACTTCTTCTTGCGCTCCGGG
>JAAUXU010112329.1_pt1 | contig 29350 bp, 27 predicted proteins | sample 7278151 | NCBI WGS metagenome assembly JAAUXU01 (sample SAMN14350113, study PRJNA611818) | marine sediment metagenome | isolation source: surface marine sediment (1.8m) | place: French Polynesia: Moorea | collected 2018-08
CCTTTCACCTCGCTCCCCGTCCTGTCCATCATGTAGAAGTTGTCCAAGTCATTGGCCTCTTCGCTCCCCGTCCACACAATGCTGGTGTCAGTCCTGTCGAGACTCAAAGATCTCCACCTGTCGGATGGCAGCGCCCTCCAGTAAGACCCCCAGATACGGTGTAAGAGTAGAGAAGATGGCTAAGATGTTGTCGGTCACGATGCCGTAGAACGAGTGACAGAAGTTCACGAGGTGGCGAGGCACGAGGCATGCGAGTACTCATAGACAAAAGTACATGAGCAATATCCAGTCCAACCCTTTCGACCAGCTCTTATCACAATAGTACGATCCATCTCACAATACAGTAAGACACACATTTAACAGACTGTACAGTAAGAACACGATTTATCTTATAGCTACCCATGCTCCTGCGCATGCGCGTACCCACAAAGGGCGATATAGAAATCTGACCTGAAAATGAAAAGAAATGGAGCTTTGAACGTCATGACAATGTCATTACTGCAGACCTACAAAAATATGGCTTGTTGCCGCAGACTGCTTGTGTGAGTCCACTCAAAAAAGTCCTCATGTCCACTGAGTGAGCTGACCCTTACGTCAGTGCGCAGCACACTCCGGCGGAAAGTTCGCTTATATAACCAGTCTATGGCAAAAATAGCTATATGTTTTCCTTGGTGTCGTGTGTTACTGATATTTGTTTTTTGTTTTAGACATGCGCAATTCTTTCAATCTTTTGCTGATTGCTCTGGCCTGCTTCGACAATGTCTACCTTCTCGGCGGCTTCCTCGAGTCCCTCAGGACCGTCTTCGGCGTCGTGACCAAGACCCACATCATCCTCTTCCCCTGGTTTCTCTACCCCCTGCACACCATGGCTATGACAGGCTCTATCTTGCTCACCGTTGCCATCGCGCTTGAAAGGTGCGTGCAAAACCCTTAGCGAATGCGTCCAAGTTTCCAAAAAGGGTGGGGAGGGGAAAGTTAATTTTTTGTGTGTGTGTCAAGCACTGTCCAATTTTTTGTTCTTCGCTCATTGTTTCGTGGATTGTTTATCACAGAAAAACCGACCGCTGCCAGCAACTTTTTCTTCATTGCACACGCAAACCTTTTCTCCTTCCGTTACTCAACAACAAAGGAAAAGGGGGATGCTTAGGTTGGAAATAATGTTGACGATGTTAACTTAATGTTCGACTCGAGCATTTCTTCCCCCTCCAGCTCCTTCAGTCTTGTCTTCATTATGAACCACAGTACTACTTTCATCGCTCATTCACGCATAACAACAATATCAAGATCAGTCAACACCGTTCAAGGCCAGGAAGTCGTGACTTAAGACCTTGACTGAGATCTTTCACTCAAGCGAAAGCCGATGGTACGAGCACTTTTCTTTGTTTTCTCTTACGTTGTGTGTGTGCGTAAGAGTGAATGTGTTTCACTTTGGCATCAAGGACAGTTAGCATGATGACCACAACCGTTCAAGAGGTGGAATTGACGGGCATTGTCAAGTCAAGTTCTGAGGCTACCCAGAGGTTCAAACTTGCCAGACTGTGAAGAATCTTCAAAGATGGGAGATTACAGCACAGTTTGACTCAATCTTCCTAAGGCTCTTGGGGGAGGAACGGGGTAGACGTGTTTTATGGCAGACTCGAAATCCTCCAGCTGCTGGATGTCCTTTATCTTGTCCTCGGGGACAACCTAATTCCCAGTGTTCAACAAACCCTTGCCAAATAACGGTACGGTGAAATACGAGTACGAGTTCGACTTTCTCTTTAGTCACGGAATCGTCGTTGCACCGTGTCAACAATCATCTGAAAGCCACAAGGACAGAAGCAGGTTTGCTATAACTTTCAATGACGAAGGAACAACCCTCTACGGGGTGGTTGCGAATTTTACACACGTGGAAATTTCAAAAAAGGACTTGACACTTCTTCGTAGAATCAATCATACGTTAATCTACATTTCATTAAAGGGATGTAAAGTTCTTCGCAGGTCGCACTTGCGGTGTTTCACGTCTGACTGAGTCACAAAATTTTCTCTATTAATTTCAGTTCTCGTTTCCTGAACTTTCCCTAATGCTGTTTACAATACGAACAGATGGAACAGTCTCTCGTGTGTAGTCTAGATTGGAGCTTTACTGCTGGGGCCGGATGGGTACCGATGACCTCCAAGGGCCCTTTTTCTTGGCCATGTCTCGATACTCGATCATAGACAGGAGGAGTATGACACGACCACTTGAGGTTCGGATTTGGCCATGTTGTGAGGCCTGATCACATTCAACGGCAAATGAGTTAAAATGTTTAAAAGAACACTGTTGCGCAACCTTGCTAAAGGCAGATGAAGATGATCGACTGAAGCTGGGCCTTCGGCAGTTTGTTTGGTATTCGTCCCCCAAAAGCCTGTTCGTCAACAAGTTCACCATTCATTCCCAGAAGCCCCCAACTCGTTGCCCCACAAATGTAAAAAAATGTGGAGATTCTTAGCTCCACCTGGCACAGCTGTTGCCCATAAGTAGTGGGCACTTGGCAAAATTGGCTCTCAATTAATCCAGATGTTAATTTAGTCGCGAGCATGCGAGCAACGAGAGACAAGTTTGGTGTGCTCAGCCAGCAGCAGAGTCAACAGACTTCACTGCTCGTGTTTAAAGCTTCCAGTGGCTATAAATGAGTGTGTAAATACGACTTTCGCTATGTCTGCGTGCGCAGAAAGCGACTTGAAAGAGGGAGAAAATGTCGTATAATTGGCTTACAGATTGAGCAAACTGAAGAACAGGAAGAAAGAAAGAAAATTAAAAAGGAAAAAAGAGCAAACTTTGGTCCAGAATAGCGTGGAAGCTGAGGAAAAATGACTTTCATTGACAGAAAACAAAGACCGTTGCTTTTATTAAAGAAAACCCCGACTGCTGCTGTTGAGACAAAGGGTTGGCACTGCTGAGAGGGTTCAGGGAGGAAAAACGTAGGAATTTTGGCCGTCACACGAGCACCAGTGGGTGTGTTGTTTGTAGAACTAGTTCGCCCCCTCCCCCGCCGGCGGAGCTGCGTTCAACGTGTCCAAGGTGGTCTCGGACGAGAGCTAGAAGAGCGTGTACTGTGACGACCTGGGAGTCGACTTCTGTCTTTATTTCCCTCTGGACGTAGAAGTGAAACTGAACGGATAAGGAAGAGGGGGACACTTGGGACAGAGCGGAGGAGAGCAAAGGTTACGTGGTGTTTTGGGGGTTCAATGGAACTTTGGTTGGAGAAGCTAAATTATGACATAGCCAAAGCATGTGAATGAAGAGTAAATTTCTTAGCTGTCTTTTTGTTAATATTTGCGCTCCATTCATCGCTCGTCGCCATACATTCCTCGGCGTGAGTAACTTTGTTGGGGTGAAGCAGGCTGCTGCTTTCACTGCAGTCGAATCTCCTGGAGTGGAATCTGCGCCTGAAATTGGTCGTTTGTGAGTTACATGGTGAGATCCAGCACCATGAGCGACTTCTTTATTGGCCATTTTGAGGCCGGGGTGCTGAAAGTGCGCCAACCCCCAGAGGGCGCAACTCCGCAAAGCCTCGCTGGCGTTGCACCTTCTCTTATTGAAATTTTGTAGAAGCTGCCGCTCCCCCAGATCCCCTCCCTATCACGCCCTGTGCACAAATTGTCATCAGAGAAGTCTGCACACAAGATCGCATCACGAACGTGGAAATCAAATCAGACAAAATGGGAGAAATTCAGATTTGCTCGGCTGCGCCCATCACTGTGTTCATGTGGATGCTGGAGAACCCCACGACGAAGAAAGAGCAACGGGAGAAAGCAGGGACATGCCCGAACGTGAGCTTTCCCACACACGGCATGCACAGAGGGTTCGTTTGTCGGGAGCCCCCGGAAAATTTTCAGCCAATTTCATTAAATGAAGCACGATAAAAAAAGATAAGAAAAATTTTAAGTCTTATTTTGAATACCCGTCACTTTCTGTGCCAAATATTGGCACTTCCACTGTGCCTCATGATGGAACAAGCCCAAGCTCAGTCATCTGCAAGCATAAGCACTCCTGGGCGTCTGCTGACATTGCCTAACTCCTGAACTACCCCTGGAGCACAATTCACCAGGTCATGAATGTGTTTGATTAAGAGAAGAAGGCCACGTGTGGGTCGCATAGGCACAGAAGAGATCAGAGGCACGCTTCCAAGTTTCTGACGGGCCTCAAAAATGGGCCATCGAGACGAACTTGTCTGCATCAATGAAGAAGCTTGTTGTTGTTACCACCTTCTCAATGGCCATCTGTGACCTCGAGGACCAGACTGTGTGGCTTGTGATGGAACGACCAATGTTGAATGCCCCCAGGCACAAACTCTTAAGCACAATCTAACTGGAAGTATCCGGAGTTGCCCGGGATGACTCGGGTTTAAGGTGATGGGAGCTTTGGCCGATTGCGACCTCCATTCGAGGCTCTAGTGGCCTCCGAGATCTCTTCTGAGACAGCCCCTGAGGTTATAGGGGGTGTCACTTAGTTACTTTTTTCGATTTGGGGTCCCGCTTCAACCCAAAATGGCCACAAGGGCCGTTCAGGTCTGAATGACCCCCCCCTCTCCTGAGTTTCAGCCTCAAGATGGCCTCGAGAGCCACCTCCAACCCCTCCATGAACTGACCTATGCCAAAGGACGGTCCCATGTCCAGTCCGACTACGACTTGTTCAACATTGTTTTCGACTACTCATTTATTTGTTGCCCTCCCCTGAATTCCTTCTTACGGGATGGCCCTGGGGGAGATCGACCATTTCTCCGGGAGGCTTCAGCTAGCCTTGCGTAAGGAAATAGTCCTCTGTCGCCAAAAATACACATTCCTAAATTTAACAGTTTAACTTTACAACAAGTCTTTCTTTCCTTCGCCTTTAATCTCCAACGAGCCCTCTAGAGCTCTGGGAGACTCCAAGCTGGACCTTGACAGCCCCATACACGCACCTCCATCCAGATTGTGCCCGACGGTGCCAACGTCTGGGCACGGGATTGAGGTGACTAGTGCAGACCCTTGACAAACCACATCACTCCCTTTGAGCCAGGTACTGCAGATTCGACACTTGGTGATCGGGTGACAAGCTCAAGTTTTTAGGCCAGAACAGTTTTGGCTGCTGTCATCAGCATGTTCGCGCAGCTGCCGGTGGGGACCACAGGGACCACGTTGTTGAAGGCCAACCAGCTGCCCCACGTTGCCCCACGTGTGATGGTAAAGAGAGCAGAAGCCCGATAGAGGAAAACTTATGAAGAACTTAGTTGCAGTAGGAATCTTGTTCTGCCTCTTGAAGCTGGTTATTGAATCTTTCCTGGTGAGGAAGGTCTGGGAAGCGAGCAAGAATCGGTCCTGCGCTTGCCTGAGCGGCTAAACATGTGGCGAAGCCCGGATTAAGGAGCAGTTCAAAGGGTTGTCGTTTTGCATTTCTCCTCTGGTAGAGATTTAACCCTTGACTTACGTCAAAAGACTGTCTCAAAGGCAGCTCCGACGTCCGGCCGCCATTTTATGCACGCACTTGTACAAGTGAAATGAGGTAGCTTCACAGAAAACTTCTTTTTGTTCCTCTTTGGACACTGGACACGAAAGTCTCAGGCTGAAGCTTTGGGGCCATTGTTTGTGCGCGTGCGTGCGTCCTGCCTCGTGAGTCAATATAGGGGCTCTCAGCCGTCTGCCACTTATTGACCTTCAGTCGACCATGGACTGCTGAAAATTTTCAATTTTCTATGGTTGTGACTGACGCCAAATAACGTTACGTCCTTGCAGTAGCCTCCAATCAACATAGCCCAGGATTGCCACGGACGTGTCTTGATTGGTACTTTAGGATTCTTCCTTCCTCCCTTCTTTCCACCTAACCTTTGTTCGAGGAGCTCCTAAAACAAATCTGGTCGAGTCCGGGCCAAAGGAACCAGCTTACAAGTCTACTAAACTTCATGATCAGCACTTTGACAAGGTTAATTGAGCAGAACTTTCATCGGGTACTGTTCCAACTCCAGTGCAACATGTGTAGTGTGGAAGGTGTCCGAAGAAGGCATCTCTGCGTCGGGAGCTGGGGGTGGGTTTGCATGGCACGGTGGTCCTGACACCTGTGACAAGAGTGGTGATGCAGGCAGATATGACAGTGGAGGCGGGAGTTGCCATCTGTCCAGGGAGGAAGATCGAGAGTTGACACAGCATGAGGGGGATTCATGCTATTACAGTGATCGTTCTCAGACATCTCTGTGGCTCGCGATTGAAATGTTTCCACAAAAACTAAAGTCTGTCTGTAAGTGTGCCTATTGTGCAAAATCCATCCACATCTTGCTCAGGTCTGACGATGCGATTTGCGGGCGAAGACTGAGGAATCATGTTTCACTAATTCAAAGTGGACCTTGCACGATTCGCAGATTTTTGCCAATCGTCGACTCATGATATATGTCGCGATAGCAAAAAATGAGCTAGTAATATTCATCAAGTCGATTCACTGTTTTAAGTATCTTATAGCATAAAAGTCCATGTCCATAACGACGGAAGTAAAGAGAATACTGTCCTCATAGAAGCACTCGTGATGCAAGCTAGGCAGACTTGATATTTTAGATGAATTCAAATGCAAGGACTTTTGCCTCCTATAAGGTGTTTAACCTTGTCCAGAATGAGGTCGGAGATCTCCGTCATGGCACTTTTCGTCCCCTCTCTGTCTGGACACCAGACAGCATCTGAAAGAGATCAAGGCCTCGGTTGGGAATGGTCAGCGCTGCACCATTGAGGACCAGGACGAGGAGACCTGGTCCTATGTGACAATTGGGACACGATGACTTGCGTCTCTCAAAAAAGTCGCCGGGTTGTGTGGCATCAAGTTGACCTTCGTGCTTAGTCATCGACCGAATGGTGACCACGGCCCAGTATTCGGATTCGGCTGAACAGTTGTTCGTGCTTGTGTTCGTGGCTGGGCTTGCCTAACGTTTGTGATGAGGATAGGACTAAAAATGAGCATTGCACTGGCACTGCCTGATATCAGTCAGTCACCCAAAAGAACCAGCGATTTGAGAGTATCTCACAAAATTTCGCTGTGGTAAAGTTTCGGAATTAAAATGATCTATTCAAATGTTGCCCCATGTTGTCCTTTTGGTCAACTTATCACGTGTAACAAGGTAATTTCTCATAAATAAAGCTTTACCCCCTAGGAACCTCCCTACCCCCCCTTTCTGTGTACAGCGTGTGTGGCGTCTCAGAGGCCTGGAGAAGTTTTTCAAGACTTTTGTGCTTAGTTGCGAAGCCAGACAGTCGCTCACTCGACTAGCTTGAAGCTAAGTGTGGTGAGTGCATCGAGCAGTGCAGAGTCTGCTTTTCGCAAGGAAAAAACCCTGCTCAAGTGGGTGCACCATGGTTCAGGAGCGCGCTGAACTGATCTAACGTACCACGTAAGAAAATGCTTTCTGAGAATTTGTCCCACTGATCCGGATTGTACCCCACAGTGCGGAAAAAAGCCAGGGAGCTGAAATTTGACCATAACTTTGGCGAGGACGCTTTAGATTTCATGAAATTTCGTCATATCCGCCCGTGCAATTATCACACAAGTCAGTTGTTATCTTCTTGGGCCAGATTTGAGTCACCATCCAACAAATGCAACAAATACTGCTCCATCTGCTGCAAAGCAAAGGTCAGGCATTAATTGAAATCTTTAAGTTTTTTAAATATTTTTATGAGGGATTGTAGCGTTCCGCCATAAACGTAGCGAAAGGGGAAATGCACGGTGGTGAGGAAGTCTGACTTGTAAATGCGTGCACAGGGTCTAGACGTGGAGCTGTTCGTGCCTCCCTGGTTGCTACACAGACTATGTGTAAAAGCCCTTCCCGACGCTGCACTTCATCCCCAGTCTGGAATCAGACTTTGCTGCCTCAACTTCCTCACTCTGGTTGGCATTCTCCTGGTGTCCATGTTCATCATCATCTCCCTCTCCCTGGTCTACACACGTACAAATACTTGAGTGAGGGAACAACTGGAAGGAAAGGTCCACATGTGCATCTTATACAGCTATTCAATGCAGAGTAGATGTCCCCTAAGTTATTCACACTAGGCTTCTTTATGAAGAGGCAGGACCCTTAGGTACTGTGCAACTGCCCTCACAGCCAGAAGACCGTTTTCTCCCCCAATGTCGACATCGAAGCCTTTCACCACTGATAGATGAGCGGTGAATTCATGCAAAGGAAAATCGAACAAGACTGGATATTTAAACAAAAAAAAGCAAATATTGTTTTCGATGGTTTTCCCCGTGTTCCTTCTCAATTTTATAGAGAGGAAATGGCTGATTCGGGAACATAAGTGCACAAAAGTTTGGTTCCTTATGAAAATGCTCCAAAAATTACAACTTTGATCATTGTCTTTATTTACAGCTGAAATGTGCCACTGCTGCGTGTAAACCTGCGTGAGGGAGAAATTAAGAACAGTGAACGTCGCTGACCCCCCAAATTAGACACTCTTCTGTAAAATGAGAGTTCTCATTTTTTCCTTGACCTCGACTTAAGTCCACTCTAATTTCTGATAGAAGAGTCATGGAGCGCAAGGAATGGCAAGACTTATGCCCTCATGCAGCCGTGCATGACCACCGTCAGGTTGGAACACTTTCGTGTGCACAAGGATGCACTTGACTGTACAGAAGCACAGGTAGTGACGAGTGTCTTGTACATGACATATCAAAAAGGTCCAGTTTAAAGCCTTCTCGTTGAATCTGATGAGCAAGCAAAGCTTCGATGGAGAACATGACCGAAATGACGATGACGACGGATCGTTGGCCTCGGACGCGTCGAAGAGGTGACAAATGATGCTTTTCGGTGGTTGTCAATGTGCTTAATTGCCTGTCATTTGCTCATTGAGTCTTATAATGACTCTGGCGTGAGAAGTCAGTGGTGCTTCGCTTCACGAACCAAAGCACTCATAGAGGACATAAATCAGTGATGCGCACGATAGTGTCCGTGATGAGCGCGGAGGGTGCCAAGCAATACCACATTCTTCGGGGAAGTCACATGATCAAACAGTGGCTCGTCTTTTTAGATACATCGCGGTTCATCACCCTCTGAACTACAGCCAGACGTCCAGCGACAGCAGCGCGTTGCGGAGGAGGATGTTCAAGTACTTGCTCCCCGTGACAGGGCTCTCGGTCCTCTTCAACATTACCAAGTTCTTCGAGGCCACCTACACATACAGTAAGTGCCAGTAGTGGACAGCGAAAACCCTTTTTTGAAAATTCACTTCTTCGCTAATTTGGACTTAAGTAACTCACCAGTCACTGGTGATTTTTACTGTTGTTAAGTAGAACACGATTAGAAGTAAAGCAGCAATTCTTCTGACATTCTGAGTTCATCCTTCTAACTTCTGATCTTCGTACACATCCTAGTGGTACCCATTTTTTCTCATTTTTACAAAACTTGCCGGACTATTTGCACTTGAGAAAGGCAGTCCAGCGATATAGTGATTTGTGAGACAAAAAGTCGTGAACTCAAACTTTTAGTCACTTTCACCTTGACACTCACTCACTGGTGAGAACAGACAACCAACGTTAGCAGGTACATACTTCAGCACGAGTACATATTGGCAAGGTAGTTATCATCCGTTCGTTGAATGGATCATTAGTACTTTATGATTCATTCTGGATTAACTCTTTTTATGGGCATGTGAGTGTGTGTACAGTACAATACTGTCAGTATTCACAGTTCATGTACACAGTGGATACCTCTCGGGATAGACGTTCAACTTGAAATAATGGGAGTGTTCATCATGATGATTGCTGGTTACAACCTTGTACTCATCTCTACGACTCCCAAAAAGTCTGGGGGCTGCATAAGTTGCTCGTATTTACTTCTGGGTCACCCTGTGCTAGCTGATACGGTAGTTGAAGTCTTAACTGAAGGCTCTGAGAGGAATATTTTGACCTCACACGAGAACATCTTCAAAGGTAGGCTTTCACCTTGAATCGGGACTTCGGGATCCTGACCTAGCAGCAAGTAGACTCACCGGAAGCGCAACAGAATGCGAGGAAGGACAAAAGATGAGTGTAATCTCCAAACATAAGGAAGGCCAGAGGTCTCCTCTGGCCAGAGAACAACGCCAGCTTCAGGCTGGTGCATAAAGACCGAGCAGACTCCACCCAGATGTTGACGGACAAGGACTTGAAGTTAAACTTTGAAAGCCTTAAAAAGTCCTGAAAAAATGGGTACAGCACAGGAAGACGCTGGATTTAAGAAATATATTCAGTTTTGGAAGGGGGAAGTGACAAATTTGTCACAATATGAAAAAGTCATTCAATTTGGGAAACCTCGTCCGGGAAGGTACTTTCGATTTTGTCAGCTTTTTTAAACTCCATTGCACATTTTAGACGTGCTTTTTTTGTCGAAAACCACTTCGACTCAGCTTCAAATTGAAGGGGAATCCTGAGTGCAGTCATTCAAGAAGCCAAAATTACATTTCATCCCCCACCCAAGTGATCTGTCAGTTACTGTCAGTGAAATCTGCGTTAGGTATTTTTCAAAGGATCAACAAGGTGGTGAAGGCAAAGTGCAAACTCTGAGACGCTTCTGTAAAAGAGGTTGCATTTTTTGCCTTGCCACCCTGTGCAAAAGTTTCGATTTTGGAACTTTTATGCGCAAAAAGAACTACTTGAAAAAATGGAGAGTCGACTGTGATATCCAAAAGTCTTGAAAATGCCTCCAAAATTATGCGATAAACGGAGCGCTACAACGCTCTTCCGCTGCCTTCACAGCAGCTCATTGTCGACACACGACTTTAGGAAATTAACCATTATTTTTAGAAGAAAAAAAGGAAGATAAATACATTAGCAGCCAATTTTAGCCAGGGTCGTTGCTGTACGTGCGTGCAGGACTTAATGAACCAGTTTCAGTGCAGAGAAGCAGCAGCTTGGAAGAAAGAGGTATTGAATCTGGATGCGCACGTGCACTCCACACATTGTGTCGCACACCAGTACGAACATGCGTGCAGTGCGAAGGTGCTGTATTTCACAAACTGTTTATATGCAAATTACAAGTTGGAGGAGAGGCTTAGTGCAACTTGCAACTTCCCTAAAAACTTCAGCACACAAAGTCATAAATGTCTCTGATAAAGTTTGGGACCGCTTGAAGCGACAAAGCCATTGCTGTGATTTGACAAGTAGCAACAGAGGGGTAAGACAAGTTTCCGGGGCAGCTGACACAAAGAAGTATTCTGTATTTCTGTCTTCGTCAGTATTTCTGGTCAGGGATGTTGAGTACCATGATTTCCAGGGATCTCTCTAAATGGACTTTCAAGAACTCTACAAGTTTTATTGTACGTGGATGTCACAGTCCATGCCTATAAACCCGCGGATTGACCTATCATGGTGGGCCTGCCGTCAGTGCCACCCAAACCGCCTTTGTTGCCAGATGTGACAGCCTCAGGCTCAGGCTCAGACTCAGCAGAGCTGCAGTCCAGTCGACAGCATTGACCAAAATGGACCGTGCAGATCAACATTTGGAATCACCCTAGAATCCTCTTCATTATTACTTGGCCACACATGATGAGGGGGCCTTGAGGATGAGTATTCAGGCAATCTGCCACACGTAAGACAGACTGGTCGGCGAATCTGAGTTTGCTCATGAGTCGAATGGGATGAAGTAGTGACATAGAACGAATAACTACCAGAAGTCGCAAACGGTGTGTGTGTGTTCCGTTACGTTGCAGCCAATTCAGCCCGTAAATGAAACCTGAGCTGCCCTGCCCGTTCCTCTAGGTTTGTAAAGTGAAATGGGTCAAATTCAGCCATAATTTTCAGTGAGAAAAAGTTGATTTGTCACAGAATAACTGTTTCATCTGAAAAGAAGAAGTCGCCAATGTTTTCACCATGTGTGAGGAATGCGAGCGAAGGCCAACTTCATGAGCGCACGCACAGGGGGGGGGGGATGAGGGACGGTGCACGCAAAATATATTCAGGCTTTCCGCGTATGCTGATTTCTCCAAGCCAATATAAATGCTTGAAAAATGTAACCTTTTTTATCCTTCTTCAATTTTTTGCGGGTCATACAGGCAATGCATAAGATAATAGATATTCCTTTCATCCATGCCAATCTTTTTCACGCCTATTTCACAGTCGAAGCAAACAACGCCTTCTACTACGGCCCGTGGGAGCCCCATTCAGCAAAAAATTGAGGCTCTTTCACATTGTTTCTGTAACCTTCCTCACAACTAAAAATCCTCTGATTCTACGATTTTGATCAGCGTTGCAGAGCTTTCTTGTCCTAACCGTGGACTATAGCATTGAATGAAACTTTTAGGTTGTCTCAACTTGTGAGGTTCTATCACAGGATGTTAAAACAAGGTTAAGATTGGACAATAACATAGATGCCCAGTTCAGTCAGTTGACTGACTCTGGCAAATCACGTTTCCTTGTAGGAAAATGGAACGGAGACCAAAAAGAATGTTATGCTTGTATACTACCGGGGTATATTGAACGGTAGGCAATATTTCCCAAGGCCTGCAAAGTATAACAAGGGGGAATTATTGTCCACATTTCACCCCAGTAATTTGTAATTTAATGCTAGGGTTCCTGAACTTTGCCCCTTCTTAGGGCGCACTGTGAGCGTAAAGGTTTGGAGAAACGTCAGCCAGCAAAAGTCACAGAACCCAAAATCTCAGGTTTGCTGGTGCTCTATGATCAAGTTGCCGATCAGCAGACAAGATCATGGCCCAAGTAGCCCCCAACAAGAGCTAGCAGGCCTACAGCGGGGCCTGGAGAGACTTTTTCAAGTTCTGTGAAGTATTGGAAATATTCTGCACTCCTCCTCGGTTAAAAAGTGGGGCAATATATTCTCAGGAATCCTTGAGTGAAGTGAAAAAAGATTCTGTACTTTCTTCAGTGCTGGAGTTCTCATGTCATTGTTATTGTCCGTCGGCTTGCAAGCTGATGCTTTTACGCAGACTAACCTAGATTCAGATCCACATAGTGAGTACGTGTGAAAGCGTTTGACGAGCATCAAATGGAAGAAGAAGAGCAATTTAAGCAGCAGGCTCGATGTAATCCAATATGAGGTAATTTCCCACAATTTTCGCAGCAGTCAGAGTCAATGAAGATATATTTTCAAGTAAAAACAGACAAACAGGGTGCGAATTACTCATTTTCAACTGCTGCGTACAGCAGCAAAACTGAAGACGCATATTGTTATCAATACTCCCAAATGTACACTTCTTTATTTCAGCCATAAATCTTGACTGGATTAAGCTGCAGATGTGGTTCACCCTTCTTTGGAAGGCTGAGAATCTTCTCCAATGCCAAACTGATATGCACTCATGCTCTAGGACTACTCATTTTTTCATGATATGGATCAAAGTTACACACCGCTGCAGAGCTTGCTACATAAAAGTTTGAGTCTATTGTGAACGAATGAGTGGTCCTCAAGTAAATGTGCACATCAACTTAGCTCTAGAGGGGCTTCTTAGCTTTCCATAGAGGGGTGAACCACTTCTGAAACTCAATGCAGTCAAAAGTTATTTTTTAAAAAATGAGGGTGCTATGAAAAAATGAGTTGAAAGTGCCCATGATAAAACAATGTTGTTGTTTTGTTTTTGTTTCAAAAAGTGAAACTTGTACCAGGAACAATGCCCTCCTAATGTATAATGAGATCAGAAAGTCAAAAGGGATAAGTTGATCATATCACTTAAGAAAGTCTGAAGAAAGCTATAAATCACATGGTCAAAGGTAGTGGCAACATGCAAAAAGTGAGCAAAAAGGGGTCAGAAATTATAAAATTTCTTGCACCCAAAGCCCCCTTTGGAACCCCCAATCCCTTCAGGGGGGAGGCTCAGTCAGTCATTGTCATGGGCACAGTGGCCTTTGGCTGCAATGCTGCTTCTAGCCATCTCACCTGGTCAGTATCTGGCAAAATCCATGGCTGGATTTCAGTGTTGGAGGTTGGGGAGCAGATTTTGCTCAGGAAAGTACTGAGGTACTCTCACCTACCCATGCTGACTTGAAAGGTATAAAATCCCACTTTTTCAGAAGATTCTCCCTCAGTAGTCACAGGTGGTAACCATGGCAAGGTCTAATGAATTCAGCCACGACATCAAGGAGAGGATAGTTGCCTCCTGCAAGAAGGGCTTTAGGTATAGGAAGATCTCTGAGAGGTTGCATGTCACCATCTCCTCCATACACAACATTGTCAAGAAGTTCACAGCCCTTGGAACGGTCAACAACAGGCGGCGTTGTGGTAGGCCTCGGAAGATCAACCCTCGCCTAGGGAGGAAGCTCAATTGTATCATCAAGGGAAATCCAAGGTCAACTGCTGAAAAACTCATCGCTGTCTGTGCCAATGAAGGTGCTGAGGCCTCAAGGAATACCACTGCTCATCAGCTCAACCGGGCTTGGTTGCATGATTGTTGAGCTCATCACATGCCGTTGCTGCAGCCACAGCACATCAAGGCTTGGTTGCAGTTTGCCAAGCAGCCCCACAACAAGAAGGACTTCTGGGACTGAGTCATCTGGTCTGACGAGACCAAGATTGAGCCGTTTGGCATCAACGAATGCAAGATAGTGTAGAGGGAAAAGAATACTGCACTCCTCCTCCAAAACACTATTCCTACCATCAAGCATGGGGGAGGCTCCATCCTCATTTGGTCCTGCTTCAACTCAAATGGTACTAGGAACTTTGTATGAGCGGTTCCACCAATGCAAATGGAGAAGTACATCTAAATCTGGGAGGAGAACCTCAGGGAGTCAGGAAGAAAGTTGAGGCGGCATAACTTTGTGTTTGTTCACAACAACGATCCCAAGCATACCAGCCACTTCACCAAGGACTGGCTTCAGACCAATCGTATTCAGGTACAGGACTGGCCAGCCATGAATCCTGACCTCAATCTGACTGAGAATCTTTGGCGAGAGCTGAAGGTTCATGTCACAGCCTGGAAGCCTTGCAATCTCAAACATCTGGAGGCATACTGTATCGAGGAATGGGCCAAGATTCCTCCTGAGGTCTGCCACCACCCCGTCAAGAATTAAAATGTTTGTTGCAAGTCATTGAACAAAAAGGCTTCACAATGAACGATTAACTGCATGTTGCCAATACTTTTGGCCATGTGATTTTTAGCTTTTTTAGACTTTCTTAGGTGATATGATCAACTTATCCCTTTTGACCTTCTGATCTCACCACACATTAGGAGTGCATTGTTCCACCATTTGATCAGGTCTGTTACAGCGTTATTCATGAGTTCTTTGCTATGATAGGATCATGAGAGGAATTTTCCCAATGTTGCCCAAACTTTTGCATGCCACTGTATGTAGGTCTAGACATATCCAAACCAAAACGTTACTCATGCTGTGGCAAGTGAACAACGTGGAGAAGTCATGAGGCAATGAAGAAAGTATCCAATCAGGCCCTTTTCTTCTTAAATGTCGAATAGGATGAAAAGGCCCATTTGCAGTGCTCTTTAGAAATGGTGTCCGCTGTGAGATTGAATAGATATTACTTAAGGTGAGCTGTGCAAGTGAATGGACCCAGACAACTGAGTCTTGGAGGATCCTTGTGGATGAGACCCCCGAAATGTCACTTGATGATACCGAGATGAGAGCATATACGTGCCACAAATCTCACCCTGACAAAATGGAGAGTCTTAGAACATGTGGGTGGCCGTGCAAATCTCAGTGGGCACGAATCAGACTGAGAGTGCCTCTCCCAGCTGGTGCTGGGACCATCAAGTAAGTAAGTAATGATCAATTTCAAGACATGCAAAACATATCAAATTCAGTCACACAGCCAACATTACTATCGTGGTATGGCTTGCGCATAAATTTTTGCCGCCCAGGAAATTCTAGCAGCAGTGAACCGGACTAGGTGTTATTAAACTTAATGTATTTTCTAACTAATTATCTAATTTGAGCTCTCTATGGCGGCATACAAATGACAGTGCTCCCGCTGGTGTAGCATGCTGTCATTGATCAGGAAGCTGTTAAAATATGTAGCTGTGGGATGTGTGCACCGAGAGCAGATGCCAATTTTGCCCTTGCTGTTGCACTTGAGGTGAAAACGAGCAATTTGGAGCCGATGTTTATGAATTTTAAAATGATTTTCCCGACAAAAAATTGTGCCGGACCCCTCATCACCTAACATGATCTTCCCAAATGCACACGACAAGTTTCTGCCAGAGTTCATACATATTGCGTTAACTTTGTTTCTACTGACACTTTAGAGCCAGACTTGACTAGTGACACTTTAGAACCAGTGCAAATTAAAGCTTGGCCTGGACTCGATCTCGACAATTTGCCTCCGCGCCAATCAGGCAGCTGGCGGAAGTTTCCGAAAAGGCCCAAAGTACCGGATGAGCCGAAACAACAACTAACTCATACACTTATTTATCCAGATTTTGTATGTCTTGAGAAGTGCCGCTAGAGGGCGGGATCTTTGAGAGGTCCACAGCACATCCATGTTGATACATTTTTCGTTACAAGAAGTTTGTTATTGTGTCGCACACAGTGCGGAAATGAATCCTGCAAAAGTTGCTGAAAAAGCGTATGAGTTGTTATGGCGCACCCGGTATGGGCACAAGCCATCATCTTTCACCCGTTGTATGAATTTGCCTACACCCTGTTTTTGGCGAATGACCTGAACTGCTGAGGACTTGGGCAACCGTGACTGTTTTCCAGTCAACAGTAGCCATGTTGAAGCAGTTTCTCCCTCCCAGATATCCTCGTATAAGAAGGACGCTGGGGATTTTTGATATTTCTTTAGGGAAAAAGGTGCTTCTTGGACGGCGGAAAATGCCGTATATTTCTTCACCTTTCCTTAGCACGCGGTGCCGAGGAATCTGGGACAGACGGAGCAAAAAACCTGGGGGGACTTGGTGAAGTCAAGAAAGTCTGGTGTTTTTCCCATTTTAGACAGCAATGACCCAACCGCCCCTCACAAGAACCTCGACCAAGTCAATCTCTCTCAATCTCCAGTGGAAAACGCCTTGACAACTCGGTCCCCACATCACTGACTGGGTGCAAAGCCCAACAACCAAAACAAATGACTATTTTTCTCTCGAGATGCAGGGTTTGTCAAGTAAATTGAGACTTTCCAGTGTTAGGGAACAGTCCCAATCTATTCGCTTAACTCTTCATATGCGTTAGAGTGAAGAATGGTCGTGGGTCCGGGCTGTACTGGCCAGCATCTGCCCTCATCTCTTGGGTCGATGTGACTGAAAGACGACTGTAACTGCAAATCCTTGGCACTGTTGGGTCTTGACAACATCTGCAACTTTGCACCCTAGTAATAAAATGTGAGTCCGCCTTAGCCAGGTTGAGCACAAACATGAATAACTCACGTTAGTAGTGAATGCTTATTGCTTAATTGCGACTAACGCCAGGTCAGGTGATTGTTCAGCATTGGAGTGCTGACAGAGCACAACAGGTGTGCGTCTGGACAGCATTTGTTTTCCTTCAAAAATGCGTTGAGTCTGCTCAATCATGAAGTGTCAGGCGGAGCTGGAGAGAGAGCATTTGCCAAACTTCCAGACGGGAATTAACATAGCTTTAACGGGAATGGAGGAAAAAAGGACAATCTGGATACCTTTTGATCGAATTCAGATGAAAAAACTTTCTTCTTCAGCACAAACTTAATTTTGCCTCCACTTGCAAGAAGAAAGTTCTTCTCCGTCCAAAATTTCTCCCGATTCATCCAGGATTGCCCGGACGTCATAACGCCAAACGGAGAATTTACACCCTGTCCCAACTTTTGCCCCTTGTCTGCGCTTGCGCGAGCCCGTCAAAGCTGCCATTCTTATTTTTGGACAAATTCGCATCCTCACTCCAAGTTGTGGGCGTGCTCGATGCCTCTGGTGTCGTCAGTGCGGGGCAGCCTCAGAGGTGCGTTAGTGACTTGTGGCAGAAGTGCACGTCGCACAGTCACGCCACAGTACAGTACTGTACAGGGTGGCCACAAACTCGGGGGATAAAGTCACACTTGCCAGTCACGTGGCCAACAAAAGCTGCTTTCTGCAATAGACCCATGGCTGACATGTGACGTGATATATGACAGTTATACCACGCATCAGCCCCAATCCTGAGAAAATAGCCTTAAGACTTGTACGCACGTGTGTATATCACACAGGTATTATACTCCCTCTGTTTCAAATTAAGTGAGCCATTGACCCGTTTCAATTTTTCCAAGTGGGGAGTGTCGGCAAGGCCCAAGAGCTTCAAAATGCAAAAGAGGGTGTGTAGGCCTGGCCCAGACAGACATTGGTAGACTAACATCACTTTTTTATTTAGCGTCTGATGCATTTTGTATTCCCAGGAGAGAGAGACCATTATTGGCACAATTTTCAAACGTTGTGTTATAGATTTTTGTTTCCTCTCCCAGGAAGCGGTAGCGGTTGGTATCTCTGGTACCGGCCTATATAATTTGACCGGTGGTTCCACTGTACAGTAGCACCGCGGTTTCGTCATGTTACCCGGTGAGACCGAATATAAGTTACGTTATGGAAAATCCACTTGCCGGAGGAGTCACCGTCTACTTGCCAAGTCCAGCGCTATTCAATGAGAGGAAGAGTGTGAGCAATTGGAGAGGTGAGAGACAGTGACGATTTTTCCTTGCGCTGATTTCTTTCATAACAACGTCGCCACTCGTTATTGAGGGCGTCCTTGGGTCTGGGTGATCAGACGTGAGGCAAGAAAACTGGCTTCATTACTAAAAGAAGTGCTTGAGGAAAGTGAATGCTCAAGGCATTGGAAAGTCCCAGCATTTAGAGTAACATCTCAAGATCAAAATTCGCCAGGTTGATGATCAATGCATTGAATGCGCGAACCAAAAAGCTCGTGATGTGTAGTAAGTCATTGGGCCTGCTCATAAAAAAAATCAGTCTGTCCAAAGGCTTTGCAAATCATAGCAAATAGTTTTCACTGATGCTATTTTACCGCGCCTATGCATAAGTTTGTGATGAGTTCACATGTCAACAGAAAACCCCGACGACCCCTTGCCCACTGTCGAGCCGACCAGGCTTCGCACCGACCCTACCTACGCCATGTACTTCAACTGCTTCCGACTGATCACGGCCGGCATTATTCCCTTCGGCCTGCTGGTCTTCTTCAACTTCAAGATCTACATGGGCCTCAAGCTGAGAAGAAAGCGGAAGCAGCAGTTTAGAGCCGTGGATGGAGGCTATCCGACGGCGACCTCGGCGGGCCTCACGCCGTCCGTGTCACCGTTGGTGTCAGGTAAGAGGTCGTCGCTGCAGCCGAGGAAAAACAACGTTGCACTGAACTCTGGCCACGGCTTGGGCGACCTGGAGACCATGCCCCTGCAGCCGCACAACGGACGAGTAAAGGAGGTACCGTTTGAGTCAGAAAAGCAATTGCACCTTGGTTCTTGACACACGTCCTTTGCACTCGTCTGCAGCACAAGGTTGATGAACCACACGTGACGAGAGCTTGGACGACGAATGAACAAGTGCGTCGGTGGCTTCCGCAGGGACGTTGGCGGCTGCGATGGCTGCGGTGGGGCGAATGGCGGAGTGATGGCTTCAAAGACGGCGTCGATGTCGACATTGAAGGCGGCGGAGGCGGCGTCGACAAAGACCCAGACCAAGGCGAAGATGGCGAAGGCGACGAAAGCGGCGATCGGGAACAAGGCTGTGAGTAGCTCGAACAATTTTTGTCCTTTGGAGAGAGCAAAAAGTTAGTTTGGTATTTTCAGGCGAGGAGGAAGTGGAAATCTTCCGGGACAACCATCAGCGGAAAGCGTTAGACACAAGCAAAAAGGTGAGAATTCACCATTGGTCAACCGTCAGATGGAGTTTTCCAGCCTGTCCTCCTCTGCTTAGTGATGATATGCGTGATGCGATTGGTTTAGCTTTGGTCAACGTTTTTGTCCACCAATTGATCAAGCTGGACTAAAATCCCCATTAAGTACTAGCTTCAATCTCCATAAGCAGTATTAAGACTGGACGAATCAACACTTTGCCCTTGTGTTTGCCATCTTCAAGATCAGCGTCGTTGCACTCGATGCCTGTTTTTGACCCAGCCAGTCAGTCAACTGGCGACTGCACGGAGAAGACTTCCAAGACTTCCCCAAGGTTTCTTCAATCATCTTGGATCCCTTACATTTCCGTGCAGAGCACCCCTATGGCTGCAGCTACCCAAATCGCATCACCCTGTACGTCGGTAGACGTCCAAGTCTTCTCTTTCGGTTTCAGCCTCCGAGTGAACCTCCGCTTTCGTCCCCGAAGTCCCGTAAGTTCTCGAGCCCCAGCCTGAGGACTTTCGGACCTTTGTCACAGGCCACGGCCATCATCAGGGCGGCCCAGATCAAGCGGAAGATCCACAAGAGCGAGCAAAAGAGAAATGATAACAGGTCTGCTGCAATCTCCATCCTCCAACTACCGTATGGTGCGTCATTCGTGGCCGTTGAAAAGACGAGTACAAGGGACGGTTTTCGAGTAGTATAATTCATTCTAAAAAGACACAGGATGACTTTCTCTAAAATCCATCACGACTTAAATATGCAATATGGCCATTGGGCCTGTCAGGCCTGCAAAAATGGCTCTACTAGCGAGCATGAATGGATCTGCTGTTCTGGGGCCATTGTGCACTCAAACCTGCTGCACATTGACCTGACGTTGGCAGCGGCAAAGAGGATCTCATCCGTCCAGTTGTTGGTCATCTTTGGGAGGAGGAGATCCAAATTGGCCTGCCCAACTCATGGTTTCTCTCAGCCTGACAGAAGTTGGCCCAAGTTGGTTCCAAAATATTGTTCCAAGGGCGATTGTTTTCATTCAAAATATTTATTTTCAAGGTAATTCTCATTGTGGTCATGTAGTTTACTTTAATTGCAACCTCACTATATAACTGCGCACGACCTCAATAAAAACAGCCACGAGTTACACACCATAAAAATACTTTATAAAGAAAAAGTCTTCTAATGATGCTTGCGCGTTTCAGCGTCACCGATGCTTTCATCACGGCATCTATTGATAGTTACGTGCTTTAGGGCTGATGCACTTCCTAGACGCTCACTTACACGTGCAAAAAAAAATGTCGAGTACAACCGCTCTTGATACGCATGTCAACGGGGGTCCAATTTACGAGAACAGTGTCACATCTGTTATGGCAGTACTAACATTAGGGAGTCGTCTTTCATCAACCTGAACGTGACGTTGGAGGACCCCCATGGCAACCCGCAGGAGGAGAACGGCGGCGGCGGCGGCGGCAGGTTGCGGCCTCCGCAAGAGATGACACGTCCTCACCGTGGCACTCGCAGCCGCGACAGGCCCGCGAACAAGGAGGAGTGTGACATCATCACCATCTCGGTGCCAGACGTCACCTGCTACGCCAATAAGAACGTCGGCGGCAGCAAGAGCATCAAGTTAAAGGTGCGCCTTCCGAAACAAGAAGCTTTTTGTGTCAGTCTTTTTTGTGAGTCCTTTAAGAGACTCTTACGTAGCTTTATGTAAGTAGAAGCCGGTAAATGAGTGCGTCTGATTAATGAGAGTTGAGGCCTCAGTCCTCAAAAGGCTGCGGATGAAAAAAGTAGGCCTAGCCTAGAACACATTCTGGTGAAATGTTCATCATTAGTTATACTTTTCTAAGGTAAAGATACAGAGCACCCATTTTTCCAAGAACACAGTAACGTTAAGTCCAAAAAGATCTCAGGCGACAGCACTGACACATGAATGCAGTAATGTGCAGATGAAGTTTCAACACTTATTTCCTCACATGTCATTTTTTGTCACATTCAATATTGGCGAGGAAGCGCTAACAATCCTAAATCTTATTTTCCTTTTAATCTCTGCTTGACCCACCACTTTTATGTGTACATGATCAACATCGCCGAGTGCAGCAACACCGTCGATTTCATCCTGCGCCGCCAGAACTTGGTTGCTGACTTCAGGCCTACATTTCAGTTGCCACGTTGTCACCTCCAACCTTGCGAAAAATAAAGTAAAACTTAATTTAAGAAGTCTTCGCTCAAAGATGCAAATGCAAGAAGTTGCCACGAAACTGAGTTCGCCCAAATCTATCTTCAACACTCTTAATCATCTCAGGAGTGAGATAAGTAGTAGTGACTACAGTTAAGTTGTGTGTGTGACGGCATTTTCGACATCGGCGTCGATTCTGTCGTCGACGCTGTCGTCGGCGCGGTCGCTGCCACCGTCGCCCACAACGAACACTTTGTACATTTTCTCTTTAAAGGTTAAAAGAGTGATTTTTGCGGTCCCTGAGGTCAATGGTGCAGAGTTTTAGCCTGACTGCGCTGCTCGTCTCATCTCACACTTTTCACTCTGCCCTTGATGTTGTTGTTTCTGTGGAAGGTGAAAAAAGACCTTCGACCTTTAAAGTTTCTTCATACTCGGCGGCTTGTGTAAAAAAGAAAGATGATAGGTAGAGCTCGCTGAAAGATGCAAATGGAATATGCAACAAAGTTTGCAACAAGAAATAGCATTATGCAAATAAATTTGTGAAAGTAATTTTAAAGATTGTTCTTTTTAGGTAGACGTACATGTCTACGTGTTTAGTACGGTGAAACACGTTTCGTCCTGAATCCTCGGAACCGGGAAAAGTTGTTCGATCAAGAATTGTGTTGGCGATTTTAGGTTTATAAGTTTGGGGCCCCATAATTGTCGCTAATCCAGAGCGCCCAGATCGATCCCAAAGAAACGTTCTTGTCACCAGAGGGTTGTGTTATGCAACCGCGAAGACATTCGTGCGAGATTGAGGTCTGCTCGGCATTGGAGGGCAGGATCTTGGTCAGGCACTGTCTGACTCCAGATTCAGCTCAGTGACTCTGTTGCATGGGGATCGGGACTTTGGTCATGCCGCACGTCCAAGCGAGTGGCGTGACCAAGCGTTGCTGCACTGTCCACTATGCACAGGAAGCCTCAAACATTGACAACACTGTCGAAATCAAGGCAAATCGAAGGGATGGGAAAGTCTGTCAAGCGGAATTACTTAATCATAAAGAAGGAGTCAAAGGCAGAGGAGATTTCAAAATGCTTTCAGTCCAGACAAAGGAAAGACTTTTGACTTTCCCAGAAGGGTCAACTCAGAAAGTTCTACTCAAAGCAGTTGATTCGCTTGCCATTCATTAGCTGTTTACATAAGAGTAGATTCAGAAAAGCGACCCAAAGCTTTTGAGGGAATTTCACTTTTTTGATTCCGACGGCAAAGCCAGAGGAATCAAAACAGTGAAATTCGATGTCATGATGAAATCCAATGAATGTCGAGTCACATCATTGAAGCGATCAACCCATATATGTGACATTTTTTTGCCATTGGCGAATGCAGGAGAAAAGATATTATATCAGAGAGGAAAAGAAATTTTCCCAATTTTCAGCGAAGAAAACTGATCGTGAAGAGTAATTTTCCCATTTTTCAGCATTAAGCAGTTTCCTTGTCTGAAAACATTTTCTTTTTCGTGCATTCACCATCGGCAAGAAGAAGTAGTGCCATGTTTTTCTACCTTTCCTTCATTGCATAAGTTCATAAACACAAACATGATGGCACAAAAATGGATGTGGCGAAGAGAAGAAAATGCCTGCATAACATAATGGTTTTTTCTCATTTTGACGAGGCTTGATTGATTATGTCTTAGTTTGGACCATTTCTTTAAACTCTTTCTTCGCTCTGAATTCGTTGCCAGACTCACTCCATTTGAATCCGTTCTAGTCAAATGGAATAACTTTTTCTGTCACCTCCAGATGCTAAACTGGAGCACTGCAGTCAAACGAACCTGAGAAGAACGTGTTTTCAGCTTTGACCTGTGCCAAAGCTCTGTAGTAAAGGAGGGAAGCCCTGTTTCGGAAAACGGTTTCATTCCATCTTCACTACTTTGCATTACGAAGCAAACCGAAAATGGTCTCGGGCAGATTCCCAAATGTTCCTTCCTTGGCCCAACGTCACTCTTCTGCTGAGAGAAGCATTTTCTCCGAAAGCACAAGTTGTCGACGGTGCCAGGAGGAGCGAACCAGCTTGACTCACCAGCTTCACAATTTCAGTTCAATTGGACATGACTTGACTGGGATCAGAAAAATCTGACCTTTTGGCAGAAACACAGGAAGAGGATCAGCCCTGATTTGCCAAGTGGCTACAATTTGCAGTTCAGTGACATTGTGGTTGGGGAAAGCAGTCAATTGACTAATTCAAAATTTGACAGACCACCGCTTACGCAGTGACTCACTATTGAGAAACCACCACCACTGCCAGCTGCCCTCGAGATTATACAGTCCTTGCCGTAAGTAACTGCGTCGAGCATGACGAGACCTGAAACACTGTACTGAAACGTGTTGGAGTGAAAATTTGATGTGGAATGTGCAGCTGTGATACTGGGACACAATGTTGAGTACACAGGACCAATGTAAAGGCTGTCCATTTTGGTGCTAGAGTGCTCAAAAAGAACCTACCTGAGAGAGGGGCCATGCTAAACGGAAGAGAAATTTGGCTTTTTCAGGGGGAAATGGACTGAAATTTTTACAGAAGAACCCTGACCCCCTGGCCCACCATTTCCACCGGGATTCACTCCCCAGGCCCTCCGGCGCTATGAGCAAGCATGCAAAAAGCCTGTGTCCAGGTTGAGAGGTTGCTACATTCAGTAAAGCAGCAGAAAGAGAGCGACAGAGTGACACTTTGACAGGAAAACAAAACTCATTGACAACAGTCGGGAAATCTCAGGGCAGTCCAGATCGTCATCACCAGTACCGAGGGATGGCAGTCTGGAGCTTTGCAGAGCTGATCAGACTCAGACGTATCAAGAGAAGGCAGTCCAGGTCATTCATTCCCAGCAGTAGTGAGAGAAGACAGTCCGGATGGCCGTCATTGTCATCGGCAGTAGCGAGAGAAGACAGTCCGGACTCCTGAGCTTCGCGGACCTGATCAGACTCAGCAGTAGCGAGAGAAGGCAGTCCAGATCTTGGCCATTCCGATCGTCGTCGGACCTGATCACCCTCAGCAATAGCGAATGTGGCAGTCCAGATCGAGATTTCCCGCAGCGTAGCAGGTGCCGTCATGACTCACGCAATTACTTACAGCAAAGACTGTATATATTAAGAAATCCAAGCTGAAGTATCAAAAAAGTGCATAACAGGCTAGATCAGGCACTGCACTACTTTGATGAGGTCATTTTTTCTCTTCATAGGATTTTTATAACAGCAGCATCCGCCGTTACCGTCAGAAATCCCAACGAGCTGCGTCTCTGACTGCCTTCTCCGTCGTGGAGGGGGACGTGGGCTCTCCGACGGCCGGCAAGGGGGCCAGAGATCAGGTGGTCAAGGCCAACGCCAGGAGGAGAAAGATGGAAGACCATCTAGGTGAGGCTGGCGGTGAACAGGTGATAAATCTCTCCCCTCCCCCCGGGTTTTGGTGGCGGTGGTGGTCATGGTGGCGGTGGTGACGATGAGGGCGAGATAGATTGGTGTCAGAATCCCGTAGCTGGAGAGAATTGTTTGGCGTAGAAAAAAGACGGGGTTCCTCTTCTTTTATTTCAATGCTATTATTGCAGCACCTTATACATACATAATGCCAGCTGACTCTCTTGGTATGACGTTCCCCGTGGTCATGGCCAAACCCAGGAGGCGGATTGGGGACCCTCCTGTTAACCCTGTGTTAGGTGAGAAATAGCCCAGAAGTGCAGTAACAGTTGGTGTCATTGGGCAATGCACTCAGCCAGCAAATATCGATGTTAAGAAGGGAATCGTGTTTAGCATTTAAGAATTTAGATGTGTGGGGTGTGGGGAGAGGGGATAATAGGCTCTAGGTGGAAGTTGGTTTGAAGGGACTTCCTGAGTGCCACCTGTATTCTTTTTCTCCTTAGCAACCATCTTTATGGGATACATCTTGGTGTTCCTAGTCTGCCATTCCCCCAGGCTAGTGATGAACATCTACGAGCTTGCCATGATCCACATGGCCAGTTTCTGCAACAAAATGTAAGTTCACACAAGGTCTCACCTTCTCTTGGAGTTTAGGACTTGGAAAAGGCTTCTCATTTCATGAGACCCATCCCAATGGCATCTGCCATTGTTGTTCATTTTTTTACTACATATCTGCGTCACCTGGATGTTATTTTGGGGTTAAGTGAAGAAACTTTTGTAGTTAGGTTGACTAGGTTAAGTTAGGAAATTTCCAGGGGGCGTGGGGCAGATCGGCAAACTTTTAATTAGCTTAGGATAATGAACGGCTAATATCAAGGCTTCTTCTATAATGGATTTTTTTACCAGGCACCGGGAGGCGTTTCCTTTTTGGGCACGCATCCTGATCCACTGCAGCCACTTGCTACTCGTATTCAACTCGGCCACCAACATCCTCATCTACTCAATCCTCAGCTCCAAGTTCAGGGAGGAGGCGGCCAAGGTCATGGACAGCTTGTCCAAGATGATCTTCGGGCGGTGAAGAATTCCCCAGTACGGCTGCTTCATTGGAAGAAGAGGAAAAAGAAGTGATTCTTGCTAACCCGATGGTGCACAAGCAGACCTTAGGTGGCTATTTTTGTTACAATGAACTAAAAGTCAACTTTTGACATTTCCTTCCAAAATATTATATCATACCAGTGGAATGAACAAAAAATGAGAATCGACACACCATGATTGAACTTGGTCATTAATAGATGTTGCATTGAAGAAAGTGCTGTTGAAAATAAAGTTGTACTAAAGCTGATTGAAATTCAGTTGACGCTTCATGTTCCATTTCCTGTCAAGAGAAGGCCTACACTAGCTCATTCACTCACTTACACGCGCGCTGACTCCGATGGGCTACAGTGGGCCTGCCCAACCTGAGGCAGCAGGCCCAGACAACGACCAGGCAGGTCAGGGTTGGGCAGAGTCGGATACTCAAGAAGGAAAGAACTTTTGGTGGCTTTTTGGTGGCTTTGGTGCCCACGGGACCTTTGCGAGGACCCTGCAACCCTCATCTGCTACAACTACCGGGAGCAGATCACGATCAGGATGAGGACTGGACCGTCCGTTCTGTAGTGGACAGTTTGCACATGTCTCTGCTGTTTCTTGAAAGTCGCGGGCTCCACTTGCAAGATCTGGTGCGGGTCAAACACTTGTCTGTACGTTTCCACAAACTTTGCGAAATTGCACTTGGACAAGATGTGAGTCACACATAGGTCTTGCTGCATTACACTTCATCCACCTGAACAAAATGTTAGTCATACAGTGCAGTTCGTTCAACCTTAGTCACTCATTTGGACGAAAGTTGGTCAGTCAGAGCTCAAGTCCAGGTTGGAAAACCTGAATGAATCTTTGTCAACAGTAAATTCGTGTTGTGGACATTGCTTCGGGTGCCGAGATAGTTTGATTATAACTTAAATATTGCTATAACTGACGTTGGTCTGCTGAACAGGTTGGGTAGAAGTAGAATGATGAGATCGACTAATCTAAAGTCACTTAAGTGTACATACTCCAGGGCTCCAGTCACGACTCACTAGTCTGTTTGTCATTGAGACTTTATCAGGTCACGCCAATGTGCGCATTATTTGGACTATGTATGGTGAGAAAGGGTATTAAAAATGTTTTTAAGCCGCCCAACTTTCTCAGTTCCACTGAGGTGACTTGCCAGAGTTCTTCCAAACATGTTGTCCTTTGGCTTCCCCTCGACTCTCACTACCTATAATGATGGCTGCTACTAACAATGCTCTCTGTTGCAACAAAAGTATGCGTAGAGAGGTAAGATTTCGAGCCTGCTTTGAGGCTACGTTTTGACGCAAAAAAGTTCTCGGGCTATATTTTAAGTGCTCAGACACAATCCGAAGCCAAGGTGGGAGCTGAAGTCCCTCATTCTTTATGCAGTGTGTCCGCGGACGACAATAACTCTTCTGAGGCTTATAGCAGCATCAACGTAAGCCTTGGAGATGCAGGGCTTGTGGCTGAGGTCGGTGAACAGTTTTTTCGTACAACCGCTTTCATTTCAATGAGATTGTGATCGTTGACTCATTATGATTTTCATTTCTCGTCACAAGCAAAGGAAACAAAATTTTGCTCTCCATTGATGTCAATATCGCTTCACATCATGCTGAAATAATGGAACTACAAAGCATTCCCAAAGGAAACTCAACATGATCCACACCGTACGTATATTGCACATAAATGGCTGAAGCTAAATATATCGCCCCCTGCAACAGAACATCCATGGTTGAGCCACAGCTTCATAGAGCGGTAAAAAATCAACTAAATCGGAGGATACCTTCTGCACAGCACGAAACTGGTGTGATCAAATATAAATCCGTCTGTCCACAAAAAATTCACCAACTCCAAGTGCTATATTTTTTGTTGTTCAATTGTAGTTTTACTGCACCGCTTTTAATGGACATTTCATAATACGGTTCTCCTTGAAGGTGATGACCCTGCTTTCTCATCACCCTCTGCTGCCACCGCCTGAACGTGACTGAGCACTACTGCCCCAACCAAGTGCGAGATACAAAGCATGGAAAGAGTGAATAAAGCATATATCATATACACAAAATGAAGAGAATGAGAGTTCCGTGACATTGGGAGCTCCTTTAACACACTGCTCCCTCTAAAGTTCAATGATGTAAAAATTGTCGGCACTGCATGAGCCACCCACTCTATTGTGATTCCAGACACGTTTAACACAAGATAGACATTAATATTGAGTACTTTACATGATCTTTCCCCCCGTCCATGTCGGTCCCCAACTACTTCTGGAAGTTGAACGATGACGTCGAGGTGAGATTCAGTTGCAAAATATGGTATTGATTCTTCATGTACGGATAAACTTGACTGAGTCCCGTAAGTCCCAGAGGTGAGTCTGCAGGCTGGATGGGTCCCTCAACCAGCACCTTGATGTAGTACAGAAGTCCTTCTCAAGCGCTATTCAAGGACCTCGACCAAGAATCTCCAAGTCCTTGAGTCATCGTGGTGCTCGTATGGTGCCGTAAGTTAGATGAGGGTCTGGACTTTTTCCCGGAGCCTTGCATGCTCGAGATATTGATGGCTAGTACCTGACAGACAATATTTCGAGCTATTTCTTAGTTGCCCGTACTTTACTTTTCGTGCATAACTGCTGTTGAAGCAAAAATGAGAGGGACAAAGTCATGAAAAGTGGGGGGGAGGGGGGGAATGCAGTCTCAGAGTCCTAAAAATTACGGAAAGTTGAGGGGCAGCAGAAAGGGGGAGGGGAGTGGCTATAAAGGCCCTCCAAAGCGTGAGGCTCCTTCCACCTTTGTGCGTCACGGTGCTAATAGCCTTTTATGAGTAGAGGTTAATGATAGCCAGTGTTTGCATCAAGGTTAAGTAACTTTCAAAATAAACAAATTCAAATGGGCAATGAGGATTTGTCCGTACGATAACTATTCAGCGTGAGCGACCCGGACAAAGTGCTCAAATACCAAGCAAAGTACGCTCACGCCGGACCTTAGAGTTACGTGCCGCTGAGCTCGAGTTAGTGGCTGAAGCTTAG
>JAAUXU010007247.1_pt1 | contig 29341 bp, 29 predicted proteins | sample 7278151 | NCBI WGS metagenome assembly JAAUXU01 (sample SAMN14350113, study PRJNA611818) | marine sediment metagenome | isolation source: surface marine sediment (1.8m) | place: French Polynesia: Moorea | collected 2018-08
GCCCACCCCCCCAGCTCCTCTCGGCCCCTGCTGCCCCGCGCGCGGGCGGGGGGCGGCCCCCCCCCCCCCCAAGGTCTTGCTCAGCATCACTCCTATTTCTGTTACAAGGGTGCATGCCAGTTCCAGTGCTACAGGGTGGGTCAACAGTGCAAGACTTACTCAATGGCTGTGAGTTAAGGTCACAACACTATTTTGCCGCCTGCTGGAGTTAAAGTTTCAGGAATGTCCACGACTTGAACAGTGCTTTTTAGCGGGTGCAATTGAAGAAGCGGCAACAGGATCTGTCTCTCCTTATGCGCAGTGACTTTCACTCTAAACGTTGACTCACCCTGTGTGTACACACAAAAGTCTGCTTCCGTTAAGTGTCAGTCTTACCTCCCGGGCCGCTTCTTTCCCCGCGTTGACGACGTGTACACGTTGTTGAACCTGTGACCGTTGGAGTAGTCGGCGCTGGCGTCCATCTTGGGTCTCGAGAGCTGCCTCACGCCCATTCTGGGCAACACGAGCCTGTTGGAGCCGCCTTTAAACTCGTGCACTTTTCCCGGAACGTGGGCAAGACCCCTGGTGAAGTTCGTCTCCAACCTGGGATTCGAGGTGAATCCGAATCTCGCCGCCAGCTCTTGAGGCGGTGGCGGCGGCTTTTGAGAGTAGACGTGGGTCTGGTTCGTCTCGGTACTACACACCACCTCCCTCTGGGTCCATTCGGTAACCCACCGGGCCTCCCTTTCGGTCGTCCTCGCTTCTCCCTCCCTCTCGGTCGTCCCCGTTCCTTCCTCCCTCCCGCCCCTAAACCTCTGACTCCTCCTCGGGGTTCTCCGCCTCACACTATTGCCCCTGCCGACGATGGAAACATTCCTGAGCTCGCCTTCTTCGAGGGAGGACTCGTCCCGCAACCGCAGCCTCTTCGCCCGGGTCTGAAGCTCCGCAACCTCTTCGAATTTTCTTTTCTGACCACCTGGAATAAAGGACATACGTGCATTTGGTCAAGTAGTCTTGTACGAAGACTCTGTCTCTGCAGCCGCCATTGCTGCCCTCGTGCCAGGGGCACCAACACATTCGAGCTGCAGAGACCGAGCGTAGTCAAAATGCCGCGTGCCAAATGCATGTACTGGGTTTCACCTACGTCTTTGCTCCAGTTCCATTTCGATCGTCATTTTCATGGCCTGCCCTAATCGCATAACTGCACTTCCCATATTTTTGTGGCCGTATTATTAGTTTTTTTTTTCTTTTTGCTGTGCCTCCGGAGTCAATGCGACCTCGACTTTACCGCCCCCTGTCAGTAAATAAGGAGGGTGGCAAAGTAGTTCTGGTCTAGACCTTCTTAGTACGATCGAAAAGAATGCAAAATGGACAATCTGACGCAAAAGAGCAAAACTTTTGACTACAAAGTCTAAAGTGACGAATACTTCAACTAACTGAACAGCATGAAATCGTCCGTGCACTCGGTACCTTCAGGTATTTCGATGACCGAAAGGTCGACCACGTCATTGGCGAGGGTATCGTCGATGGAGACGGGCTGTTCTATCGAGCCCCTGGAGAGAACGGGATGCATCAGCACCTTGGGCGTGCCGGCCACATTCTTGACTTTGGAGGTGTTTGCCTTGGTCCTCTTGGGGGTCGACGTCTTGAAGAATCTTCTGGGCCACGGGCTTTTGTTCTTATATTTGATCAGGCGGGGAGTGGAGCACTTGCTCTTCCACGTGATGATGTTCCTCAGGGCATTGTTCTTCGCCTTGGTCCTCATAATGTCGCCGTCGCCGCCCTCGCTGTCGTCCTCTTCCTCCTCCTGCCAAAGAAACGGCGACCATGAGCTCATGACCCCTAGCATACGGGCATTTTTCACCAGAACAACTCACGCTGCAGTCGTGCGTGCATTTCTTTCTGGCGCACACGACCCGAAGTCATCTCAGGTCAATAGCTGGGCTGGACTTGTGCAGGCACCCTCTTAAAGCATCAGCTTAAATAATGAAAAATGATTCCGGACTTTTCTGTGGTCTTTAAGGCTGTTGCTGTTTTTACGGCCTCTTTTAGCTGATTGATGGGATCACGCAATCCTCTCCATTACAAAAAATTACTGTAAAGAAGTTTTGCCTCGAGTAAAGTCTTTTCTTCATTTTTGGAGAAAGTCTCATCATCAGCAACAGACTCTCATAAATCTTTTACAGACAATGGAGAGAATAATTTACGCACTTCGATCTTTCCATGGAGAAGGAAGCAAACTGCGAACAAGGACTCGTTGCTCGCGAGGGAGGAGAGGGGGGCTCGTTTACCACAGGCCACATTTCGATCACGACCAGATGCCCGTTGTCATAGAAAAAAACCTCTGGGTGAACGCGCCCTTTCCTTCCTCGCTGCCGGCCGGGCACCTTTGCCTGGCCAACGGCGAGTACTGCTACGACGAGTGCTGCTACGCCGACTACGCCGAGTCCCTCGTGGACGTGTGCTACTTCACTTCCTGGCCTTCAAAATCTCTCTTTTTTCCTCACTGGTTGAGGAATCTGATTAGGGTGAATGCAGTTTGGGAGTGGTCCAGGCCAGACCTCGACCCAACCCATTTGTGACGCGGATAAAACGAATGCAATTTTCCGGCTTCAGCTGCTGGAAATCCTGACAACCCCCCTTGGGTCCAAAAGAACAAGACCCCCCCCCCCTCCGCCTTGTAATCCCCGTTTTCACCCTATATCCTGCTACGTGACAACATTATCGATCAACGCGCACGAGAGAGAGAACAGGAGAGACAGACAGACGAGCCTTAAGCACCGTTTCCACATGAAGAAACTTCCTGCTCCACATAAGAAAACGACCCCGTCACAGAAAGATGCAAGCGCGCCTTAACCATTTGCTATTCATCTAGCTAAAAGGCGTTTCATGTCCCTTTCTCTCTACTGCGTACTTGTCACCTCAGTTGTTTTGCAGTTGGCACCAGCGCCAACCAGATCTTCCTCTGCTACGGGGTGTCCACGCAGAATGCGGCGATGCCGGCGACGGCAGACACGCCCGAACAGCTGAAAGATCATTTCACGGCAGAAATCTCGCTTTTTATCTGTCAGGGGAACTCCTGTTGTTCCACTCAAGTCATTTCGCTGCTGCAGATAAAGCGGCGGAGAAGATCAAAAACATTTCTTGCCCGTCCCAGGGATGGACCTTTGGGTTAAGTTGTAAATGTGCATGTTTTGGAGGAAAGTTAAGGTTGCAAGTGGATATATATCACTTTAGGACAGTTAGAAGAAGCTTCCAAATCCACCTACTTTAGCCTCAGTGGACAAATGGTAGCAGGAACATTACTTTTGGGACATATGTTAACTCCCAGAAACACCTTAAGAACACTTCTACTTGCAAATCCACCTGCTTAGGCTCCCTCCCCACTAAATCTTAGCCCACCATGAATGAGTAACAAGCCCGACATCATCAGGGTCTCCGCCCTCTATGAACAGAAGTGCACAAACATCCAGGAGAAGCCCAGATCCATCTAATGGAGATTAGGCAACCCATGAGGTGGAGGATCAAGTAGGCGCCAGAAATGTAAGCTGATCAAAGAGCTTCAAGTAGCAGCACACAGGCAGTATATAAAGCGGGAACATTTCTTCGGAGTGAATATGAATGAGAGAGACGTGAGTGTCCCTGATAGCAGGAAAAATCCGGCCGCTCGACCAGACACGAGTGACCCGCTGGAGATCGCGGCTGTCGTCGTCGTCGTCGTCGTCGAGCGCGAACGCTGTGCACGCGTTCAGGCCTGCCTGGCCGAGTCTCTCTGGCAAAAACTGCCGCCTGCTTTGCATAGGGCAAAAATCACTGCTTGTGTCTGGGCGAGCGAGTTACCGGAAGTTTCCTTCCAACGGGGTTTTGCGCCGCCAAACGTCGTTCCGTTGCTCTCCCGCTCTCCTCCTCGTCGTCGTCGTCGTCGTCGTCGTCGTCGCCGACGCAGCTGCCGTCATTGACGACGTCGACGCTCTCGCCGCACACTCATTCACTCACTTACTCAGTTCTCCTTCTCAGGGTCTCTCAAAAAAATCCGTCATCCAATTTGTTAACAGAGAAAGCTGAAAAATAGGCCTACTCTGCCGCCTCTGCTGTCTTGGGTGCGACATTCCGGATAAGATTGCCCAACAATAAAACTGCGTCAAAAAGTGAGAGATTCTTTTCTCATTGAAGAAGTTCTCAGGCAAAAAGTCGCGCCGAACAGAGAAAGAAGGTTTGTTCTTCTCCACACATCTCTGACATAAGTGAAGAGAGTGCAGCTAAATCCTTCATCTACAGGGACTTGAAACTGCAGCCACTGGGATCAATATCGATAGCTGACGTCCACTACATAAGAGGTGTCGGCTGTGACGTTGGTCTAGACCGGGATCTGGACCTCAATGAATGTTTACATCTGTTCGCTGCATGACGAATGGGACTGGATGGAAGCGGAGCACGTGGCGGGAGCTTCAAGTCCCCGATCGAGGTAGGTGGTCAGGATGAAGTTGCAGCTGGGACGAAAAGTTGTTCACTTCGTTCTCCACCCGGAGACAAGAGAAAAGAAAAGGAGAGCGAAAAAGGTAAACAAGAAGTTGTGCTAGACGTCGGAGGCTCAATTTGGGAGAAAGAGCATTTGCTGGACGCCAAGATGGCCAACGGCGCAGAGGCCAAGTTCCTGATAGGCCTCTAGTATAATAACAGGGAGAAAGCTGACATAAAAGAGCAAGGTCAGATATCAAAGGCCATCAAAAAAGACCTATGAAGATTTCTCCCTCCTTCCCGCCCAGGAACGTGTGGGTCATAAATAACGAGCTGACATTTGAGGCGCGCTGCGTCGACGACACACACGGTGCCAGAGAAAAGGTGCAGAATCATTCAGCCAACGATCATGGTGCAGGCGCGTGACTTTGACGTTGCAGTGCAGGCTCAGGATTTCGGAAAACAGCCCAACCTGACCTATGTTTGATACGACGTGACGTGAATTCAACCCAAGCCTCCATGGACTTGTAGAAGAAGTTGCTGGGCAAATGTCTGTCTGCCTTGCTCAAAAAGCGCCCCCTCCTGCGCCCAAATCGTTAGCAGAATCCTCATGGGATGAGAGTCGCATTCTGAGAAAAGGTGATCTCAGCTTTTGCGTACTGTGACGCAAGCATCATGAAAGGGTAAATAAACAAGAGAAGACATTCATTCCAAGACCAGCGGCCTGAGGTGAAGCAGCACGTGTTTTTCTTTCCCATCAACTCGCCCCGTTAGAAAGAGTTCGTATTTTGGCCTTCAGCACCTTTGCGTGGCCTTCAAGGTCATATTCTGACCGTGTCTTGTGTGTGGTCTTTTTTACCCCTCTACAACTTCTGGCACAAAAAAACGAGGTCGTACTGATCGCTACTACATCAGCACGCTTTTCAAAGAGTTGTCAAAGTCTTTCTCGACTAAGCTGGAGGGTTTTGAACTTCAACGTGAGTGAGAACAACCCCGACAATTTATGGCCCGGTGTTTGAAAGCGTCGCAGGTAAAAATGTCGACGAGAAATCAATTCCTCGCATGGGACCAAGCTGACAAAAAAATGAGGACGATTCTCCTGCTGGCGCTGGTCACAGTGGCCAGATGTGACCAGGACGACTGCGCCAGATCCGTCTCGGTCGCGCTCTCACGCCAGGAACCGCAGTTGGCGGTGGCGCCGGACGTCGGCGGCGCCAGCGGCCCATTCGTACGCCAAAAAATCGGCGTCTCCGTCTCTTGGGCGCACGTGAGGGCTCTTTTGGAGCAAAATTGCGTCCACGCGTTTCTCGTCGAGTACGGAGAAGAGAGCAAAAACCAGCCAAAGTCGAGGCTGCAGAAGCGCGAAAGTGTCGCGCTCAACGCCAAGATCTCGCCCCCCTTCACCAACGGCGAGAACGAGTTCACCGCGGAGCTGCCGGAGGACTGCACGGTGAGCAACAACGTGGCAGAGAAAAAGGGGAGACATGGACATTTTTCCCTGCGCGCAGGTCTACTACTTCCAACTGGTCGTACTCTTGCGGGGAGCAGACAAAGAGGTCCTCCGTTCGCGCCGTCGCCTGTTCTGGCCTGCCGGCCACCGCGCCGACGTCGGCGCATTCTCAGGCGCCATCGTCATCAACCTTGCCCCGGCGTGCGCCATGGCCACGGACGGCTGGCGATTGAGGATCTGCAGGCATGAGCAGAAACGCTGCGAGGACATCAGTAAGTACTTGACCGGCGCAAAATTATGCAGTCTACGTACGCACTAGAGCCGGGGAGGACCAATGAGCTGCCTTCGGCGGGGATCTGAGGCTAGGGGCACCCTCCAGGGTGGTCTTCACTGTAGCCCTCCCTGTAGCACCTCTACCGTATACACGAGTCCATTTAGGATCATGTTCATCTCGCATTTTCGACAAGCATGCATGCATTGTGACCCCCACAGTGGCCACATTGTGACCACCACCCTGCTGCCAGTAAAGTTGACGCGAAAATCGCCACACACACTTGGACAGGCAGTCTCTAACTTTTCTTCTGCTTCTGCCAAACGCTCTTTCAAGCCTCGTCCCTCCAGCAGTTCTCGGTGTTGTGACAGTGACCTGCAGGGCAACGATTGTCACCTGCTGGTGCCTTCCCTGTTGCCCCTGTACTATAGAGATCAGACGATCACGCAATAGACGAGTTGGGGGCACAGACTAATAAAACAACTGTGGTAAACAAGTCGAAGTATTTAATTACTTTGAAATTTTGTGCAGCAACGCAGAAACGGTCATTACACTGCTTATAAATGACACTCATCTAACAGCAAAAATGAATCCCGAAGCTTGTTTCAAGCACTGTACAGTCGACTCCGGTTCTACCGTCCCCTTGGGACCGGAGCCATTTATACGATACAAGAGGGTCCGGAGAATCAGAGAAAAATGATGGCGTGGGGACAAAAAGAGTCAATTTTTGCACCAAAAAGTACTGTGGAATCTCAACATGCCAATTTGTTCCATCGGGGTTTCAAGGCTAGACAAATTTCATAGCTTTCTTTGTGCTATATTTAGTGCCAGGTTGTATTCACAGACACTCTAGTCAAATGAAATGGAAAAAAATAATAATTTTAGAGGCCTACTTTCTGCCTTCAAAGTTTCATAGACATAGTGCATGATGTTAGGTCAAATTAGACCTGCTTAGTTACTTTCCAGATGCTTAGGTGAAGCACTGCAGTCGAATGGCATTCAAAAGATTGTGTTTTCATAGCTTCGCCTTCAAAATCTTATTTCGGCGACATCATGCAGTACATGAGAGGACGACGTATCCGGATTCGACTGTAATAACACACTGGCCAATTTGTTTCTCTGGCCTTTTCGGCCCATTTAAGTTACGTTAAGAAGACTAAAACGAAATGGGAAACTCAACTTCGTGCATTGATTCACCTTGCTGCAAAAGTCAATGTGAGCGAGCGGCAAAAGATATCAGTGATGAAGACGAGGGGAACGAACTTTTTGTCTCGGACCTTGGAGCCAGAGGTCACGATGTCAACCATGGGCAGAGACAACTTCACACACATTCAACTCAATGTTCTGCTTATAGTGCCAGACTGGGGGATGCCGTTGGTGCTAAGATGTCACCCTAATCGGGCCTGGGCTCTTATAGATGTTAGAAGTGTTTTGCTTGCCAGGGTTTGACTGTTGTACCACTACTCCTGTCCTTTTCTCTCATCTCTTCCGCATTGAGATGCAATCTGCCACTGTAGAAGAAAGACATGATCTTTTTCAACAAGATCATGTCTGCACACTTTCGGAACATGAACAAGGGCATTTTTTTTTTTTTAAAAAAAAAAAAACCACTTATTAGTGTGTACGTCAATTACAAAAAGTCTCCTCGGTTGGAATGAAGACTCTCTTGAGTATTTTTGAGAATATTCTCGCCCAACTTCTTCCTGCACAATCCTAAGGCCCAAAAGGCTGTTCATATCCTTTTAGCGTCCTCGTCTGCACAGCAAGGACCGATGTATTTAAAGTCTCTCTGATTGGGCACTTGTCTCTGACGATGGAGAACAGATTTTCGAGAGAATCTTGAGAAAACCGTAATGTCAGCAAGAAATCAAAGCTCTCCGTGCACGTCAGATTCTGTCGCAGAAGCAACGAGGACTTTGTACTCATTAGGATCACAGGTTGTGCAATCTCCAATCTCGATGGACATCACGACTTTTCGCAACAGCCATGAGTTTGCTGATGGCAGCTGCATGGACACTGAAGGTCTCCAAGATGAGCCAAGATGGAGAAACAAGTGAGGAACAATTGAGGGGATTGAACAATCTTGGTCCTTTCAAGGTGCTCTCACAGACGAACCACTCGATCAGCTTCCACTCCCGACTGACAGAGTGAAGTTGAGCAGCACTGACGGACCGTTTGCTTTGTCGATTTTGTCTGGAAGAATTCTTGATGATGCAGCAACCTTTTGGTCTGGAATTAGAGACTATGAGATTGCAGCAAGAAAAAAAGGAAGGTTCTGAAAAGGAAGGTTCTGAAACTCGCCGATCACGCTGTCATCTGCCTCGGCATCCCCAAGTCGTAGTGTTGAGCGCTTCTTCTCGGCAGTCACAGTGACCAAGACTAAACTTTGCAATCGAATGAACGCTCCTGGGGATGCTTGACGCTGGTAGTGAAGACAACCCTCCACCTGGATTGGAACTGTTGCAAGGACTTCTATTGACAATGCTGTCACTGTCGTCGACCAGTGGAGATGACGATCAGGCAGAGTAAATGCAGTGGGGCAGCCAGTGAAATTTGCTTGCCAGAGAAGACCTAAAAATTTGAAATTTCCATTTCAAAGAGACTTGGACTTGAACATGGCGATTTTTTTTAGGTGTCCGAAGCCAAATGTGGCAGAAATTTGGTTTAGCGCCTGGCTGCATGCTAAGTTTCCGACCTGGCAACCCTGTTTTGAGGGAATTTATATATTGTTGCGTTAGTTTACTTTTCGGCATAACAAATCAAACGATTAAAATTCGAGAAAGAGATGCGAGGTAAGATGGGGATCACGATGCTCTTTTCCCCTACTCAGTTGACTGCACTTGGAGTACTGGAGGTGTAATAAATTAAGGCTGAGACCCAAGCTCAGCATTCACTTGTGGACCTTTAACATCCTCACCTCCCACATCTCCTCCGACTTACACTCTTCTAAAATGGAGAGATTGGTCTGACCCAAAAAGGTTTGATTGTTATGTATGTGTGAGTTTCCTTATCAGTCACCAGTTGCCCATAGTATACCTTAGATTCCACACAAATCCTGTGTCCTCATTGTTCCTCATTATTCCTGGTGTCCAGTGGTCTTACCCTTCAGAGAAAATAAGAGTTCCTGCGGCAAGGTCACATCATACTAACACTGGAGCACAGCAAGTATATTGTTCAAATTAACATTCTAGACGAACAGATGAGCAATCTCCAAGTATTTGCGCAAACATCCTTAAAATGTGATTGGTTGGCTGAAATGAGGTGCTGTGCGATATTGGAGAAATGTGGTATTGTGGAAACTCGATATTTTTCCTGAGCATCATTCTGCATTCCATGGTATAGCCACCAAGAAGTACCGAGTATCGTATCGATAGAGTACAGCAAGAAGAAGAAGAATTATTGCAAGAAGCTAGTGCCACTTTTTTCCACAATTTTTGAGCTGGCTTTTAATTTTTTTTAAAAGAAAAATTGACCATTTTTACCAGAGTTGGAGAAGTCCCAAAAGCGAGAACAGCAGGGGCAACTCTTGTCAAGGTTCCTTAAAAGAAGCTGGCAGATGGCCTCATTTTCACTCCCACAGAATGTATCGTCAATATGTCTTTCGGTGATTGGTGAAAAAGTGTTGATTCTCGGTTCGATACTTGAGTATCGCTCAGAGTTACTAAAATTGTCTAGTTGGCAAAAATCTGCAGCATTGCAGCAGTCGCCAGAGTTCGAGTGTTCGTAAGAAAAACTGATCCAACAGCAGCGAGAGGACTAGCTAAGGACTGCAGATGAGCAAGTCAATTGGAAATCGAGAATAAAAGGTCATCACTACTCTGACATCATCCTGCACGACACAAACGGACGCACGGGTCATGTCAAAGCAATGGTTGTCGCTCTGAGTATTTTGAAGTGCTGTGTGCAAGTGATTCTGTGCACCAGGGTCACACCTTTTATGCTGCGGCCCCACGAGCAGCAGCAAGAGGTCCACGACAGTGAGAACCGCTCTGACCTTCGTACCCGTCACAACATTCTTTTGCACCTTGTCCAACAGTCCTAACTTTTAAAGCTCAGATGACCGCACAACCATCAGAGCTGGCCAATTGGGGCCAGGCAATCCCCCCGTCACTCATCCCGAAATCGGCCCCACTGTTTGCACAGCACTCTAACGTCAAGTATTGCGCTCCAGAGGAGTGCAGCCGCACTAAGATGCAGCCACAGAAGATGAAGGAGGGGGATGAATGGTACCCAGCTGCGGTCCCTTCCTTCATCGTGCGTTGGGTATCTGTTACTCTTGCTGAAAGGGGGAAAGTAAAAGTGCACTGCAACGTTTCTTTTCTCCCGAAAGTACTCGAAGAGCTTGAAAATAATACGGCAGCTGACAAACGAGAGTGATGTTCCCCACGTCCAAGGTGAGGAGGACATCTGGAAAGGCCTACCCCTTCGTCTTCCAGCTGATTGTTGCTCATGATCACTTCGAAAGTCCAATTTTTGATGATCCGCAAAAGATGATGACGTCATCAAAGACCTTGAGTGACGGCACATTCATACTTCTCTAGACTGAGACTTACTCAAATGCAGTGGCAGCAAAAGTGTTTCTGCCCTTGTCTGCAGCTAATGTGCTTGAGCGACGTTCTTGCTCTAGGTAATGCCCGTGTGACAATAGGAAAGGAAGCTACCATGATGGGATAAGGTGATGAATCACGATCGTTGCTTGATCGTTGGTCGCTTTGTCTTCGTCTTTCGGTTGAGGGTCTTGAACTGTGGAAGAACAAGGGACAAACGGGAAGGTTACAACGAGGACGGCAAGAGCATGGCAACTAGATCTGCCTCAACCTGACTCCTGTGCAGTAAAATAGGGATATAAAAGGGGACAAAATTTCCTCGACTAATCAAGTCATGAGGTGTTTCTCTTGTGTCCGTGTCAAGTGCTCCAATGTCCAAGCTCTCCACTCTCCATTACATCATCTGTCACCGTTATTAATCTCACCCACCTCGACACCTAGTTGACCATCATCCTCATCATCTCAAGTTTCAACTTTAGCCAGACCTTACACCCTTTTATTCACTGAGTGTATCCGTCGAGGTTGCGTGATCGGTCAAAACAGCTGTTGTTCTTTCTTGTCCGTCTTTCACCCACATCCAGTCTGGTCAGCGGGTATAAGTGGGATAAGAAAAAACGACAGCTGAAAAGCAGCTGAAAGAGCTCGAGGAGTCCTGTCCTATCCTGGCTATGTACACAACCTCGACATTACACTCATGAGACAAGACGGTGTACCAGGGCATTACAAAAACGCAGTCCAAACTGAAAACAGACGGAAGGAAAACTTTGGATTGTTGCATACCATAGTAGGTAGCTGGTTAGCCAAACACGTTGAGTCAAACTTTTCTATCACTACACATGTCCCTCTATTCAGTTATGGCTGGGGCGGATGAATCGGCTCCCGTTCAGGGGCAGTTTGGCTAAGCATAAGTTGTTGGTTCAATTGTCTTAATCCTTTTAGGATAAATAGTATGTGTCCCCTCCAAATAGAGTAAATAAAGCTTCCTAAACTGAAACCTAGGTCGGTTTTAAGTCACTGAGTAAGCTCTCCTTATGCAGAGACTCCGTGCAGGATAACTGCCAACTCGAGTGCATCACTCATTCCCATTTCGTCGCATTTAATTGTCTGGAGAAATCTGCAAGCTTATACACTTAAAATCAGCCGTATCGATATTTCTGAAAGTATCTACATGAATGAGCACCATGCCAGATCTGTCCCCACCATGGCTTCTGAGACATTCTGAACTTGGGTACCCATGTGCTAACATGCATGCACTGATGCTACACTATGAGCTGCGGGTGTGATACAGGTGTCAATGGAGAAGTTCTACTCAATTTGAATACAAAAATATAGTGGTACTTGGAAGAAACCACTTATAATTACAGAAATACTAGAAAAGTGACAACAGCAGAAACGCGAGGAAGTGAAAAGAGTTTAAAAAATTCCAGGGCTTTCGAACTCTTTCAGGTTTGACGGGCGAGACGCCGCTGCACTTGACGCCACTGGCGCCGTGCGCCGTCTACAGCGCCGATCTCATCATGGCGTCATCTGGCGTTGACGCCATCTCCGTCTGGACTTTCGAGTCCTTAAAGACGCTTCCTGCACCGGATTTCGAAGTTGCGCCGGGACGCCGAGAACTGGTGATGCGCATCAAGCAGGATAAATGCGACGCCGGCGCACTCGTGCGCCACTGGAGAGTCACAAACTGTAAAGAGCGCACTCAGCAGACACCACGGCCATGGGTACGACACATTAATGAGAGTAGTGACAATGCTTTGCTAAACCTCTTGAATTACATGATGCATCTCTGATCCAGTGGGATCTCTGCTGGATCATTGGGGTGTTAAGTACCGAAGAGAATGTACTCATGAATCCTTGTTTTGCACCTAACACTTTCATCCATGACGCTCTACTCAATTTTGACATTTTAAGCCCTTAGCCAAGCAGACGACACTGTAGGCGTGTTCAGTAAGTGTATAGTGCCAAGTGGTAGCGTAATCCGTCATGCTCATTCCTTAGTATGAAACTGAAGAATCTTCTGGGGACGAGGAGTATAATTACACTGCCGATGACGACTGCGCCCACCATATGCTTGCTGCCGCTCCCTCGGGCATGGTCTTGGCGCATCTGCGCCACTTGGACAAGTGCGCTCTCTACAGGGTTGAGTTCACCCCCACGGACGCCGCCGGTCGCGCCATTCAACCGGGACAGATCTACGGAACGGTCGAGTCGACGATTTGCAATAGCAACGACGACGAGTTCTGGTTCGACGACCAAAGCAACAACAGAGAGGGTGAGACAAGCTCATCACACATCAAAAAAGGGACATTTTTTGCCCTTTACAACGCACTTTAAAAGTCCAGACTTTCGCCTGCAGCAAAGCTGACTGTGCTACCTCTGTTCTCTTTGTTCTGGTGAAACAGTTCAAAGGACATCTAGAAATATAGCCGAAATTTGTCAACCCCAGTCGAAGCGACACAACTTTGCCCGACAAATTCTACTTTTGACGCTGCTCGGAGGTCGCTGATGCACGCAGTCACCTCGAGGCCAAATTTTTCAGTCTCGGGCAGAAGGCCAAACTTGTCGAGTGTCCTCAAAAACGGCCTCCAAAAAGGGTCAGATGAGGCCTCCAAGGAGATTGAAGGCCGCAATCGGTTTGTAGGAAGCGCGGGTCTTGTCTATGCATGTCCCAGAGTCGTGAATTCGTCTCTTCTACGTTAAATCCCAAGTTTCATCTTTACAAGAGAGCAGCCACGAGAAGTGACGACACATTTTTGCGCACTTTAGGAGATGGGATGAAATTTGCATATGATTTACTTTGCAGGTCCACCCACGGCGCCAGAAGAATCTCTGGGAGCCGTTTATCCCTACTCATACTACGTGATTGGAGCCGCCGTGTTCTCGGTGAGCGTCTTGTGCGTCTTGTGCGCCGCCGGAGGGAAGTTCGGGAGTCAGAACGACGCCAAGGAGCGCCACAGATTGGCGCACATCAACTCACCCAAGATAGCCCTACTTAACAATGACTGAACCGAGAATAAACGTTTGAAAAAGCACAGAGACTTAGACACAAACCTTCCTAATGTTACACCTGGGCGTCAATGGTAGTCCATGGAAGTTCCAGTTTGAAGGCTAAGAACTCTGCTGCCAAAGTTAGGTTAGGTGTCGGAAATGACAATGACTCAGGTATTCTACTGGTTTTTTTCCAGGTTCAATTTGGAGCTAAAAAGCTTTCAAGTTACCCCAGATTTGTTTAACTTACACTTGCAGAGGGTTTAACTGACTTTCATGTCTCCTTGTCAGCAAATCAAACGGTAGAAAAAGTCATGCTCTTGGAGAGTGGGAGAGCCTGAGGTTTCAAGGAAACAGATGCATCAACCTCACGAGCAAAGAATTTCTACTGTCAAACTGGCCAACAGTTAGCAAGTTTTCTCCACTACCATTGCAACCATATCTGCTAATCAGGCAGGCATGATGAGATGATTGTGAGATGCATGCTATTAAACTGGGAGAATGGCATGTGACACTTGGAGCCAGACATGTGAGTTGAGTAGACTCGGTCACGTGTACGGTAACGTGAAGGTCTGTGGCCTCTTATCTCAATAATGCTATCGGCGATCTTAATAGGTCCTGGAACAGAAAATTGCCCCCGGGCTCCTATCTCCACCCCTTGTTGTCAATGTTCACAGTCGTCATCTCCACCGCACAGCTTCAGCTACCCCCAGGCAATCTAGAGAACGTCGTCAATGGCACGAATCTGGTGTTTCGGCCAAATATCATCTCAGTGGTGATGGCCTTGATTGCCTGGTTAACGGCCAAGTCGGGAATTGCCTGCACGACGTAATGCTCCAAGGCACTACACAGACTTCGACTCCGTTGAGTTGGTGACTTCAGCACAAGCATTTGCAGCTTCCATGACACTTTCCGTGTGACCACACATCAGTCTAGAGCAGCATTGAACTGCACTCTGTCCAACTGGGCTTGATTTACTTTACTTCTTCCAAAGCGCTTCTCTGCCATTAGATGGCGCTGCATTCGTTGCCATTTCTGGCGGAGATCCGCTTCGACCTCCTGGAGAGCGAGTGAGCAGTCCACGACCTGAAGAGCGAGCACAAACCCTGTTGGCTCAAAAGACTTCTGTGGTGTACAAGTTGATAATTTTGCAGCATCACTCACACCAAACTTGCGCACCCCGTGTAACTCAAGTGTTCAATGCCATCTAGCGGTGAAAATTGCAAAACTTCAAGGTAGTCCAGAAACAGCAAAATGGTCCCAGAACGGAACATGATGTACAGCACGTTGGCAAATGTCTATTGTACAAAAGTGTAGACTCTTACGACATTATGATCCTAAGTCGAGCCCCAGGTGTGCGAGTTGCACAGATGCTCATCCACCGAAAAAGTGGAGATGTTCACAACACCATGGTCTTCTATCAACTGCTGGTAAAGTTCCATCCTAGGCAAGGTACAGAACAGAGTACAAATGCACAGTATTCAACATGAAGAGGGACGTCTTGCTGAGTGCTGGGGAAAAACAAATGCTTGACATGGGGGTAATAAGATATCTGGCTACCTCTATGTGCTGCATTTGCTGAGAAGAGGAAGAGTGAGCTGCCTAAGCTAGCACTTCTCGCGTATGAAGTGCGCACTTGACACCTGATATGCTACCATGACAAATGCCAAACTTCTTGGTGGAGATGAACATGACAGCCTTCACAAAGGCTCTGGTGAACGTGGACCTCGCCCTTCGAGGTGCTGCATAACATAGCTCCTAAAAGCCTTGAGCGATTTCGTCCGAAACCTCCTTCCCTTCCTTGGGTCCTTCATCTCCGACCTCCCGTCCTGGGGGCGTGAGGCTCCAGAAACAGAGATGACAGGATGAGCAACACTGAAGACACTTGCGATCTTTCAGGACAGCCGACCTGCCGCATTGCCGGGACGGGCGCGGCTCTCAGTCTTAGTCCAGAACGAGCTTGCCCCAGTGCCACGTGGTGGCAGTTTCGACCACTGTACCGAAAGCTTCGCAAGAACGGCGGCGAAAAACAGGCGCTTGGATACCGGCCTTTTCCCCGCCCGGCCCAGGCAATCCCGTGGGGCCCCACGGGTTCTCCCGAAAGATCTCTGTGCGCCAGACGCTAGCGCAGCTCTCGATGCAGTCGAGGCTGGTGTTTCGGGCCCTACCTTCGTTCGTCCGGATCCTTCCTTTGCCGCTGTCCTTGTCACGTTTTCCAGTCGTTCACCTTGTTCGCTCACCTCATCTTCCAAATGTCAACAAGGTGTATCCGGTACAAGTATGGCGGAACTTCTTTAGTTTGACTCACGCAACCAGTCCCTTTTTCAACCTTGAAAACCTAGCTTTGAAGACGAAGAGAGCTGGCAAAACATTTTTGCACAGTCTTTAGAGATTAGGTGGGGCTGCAAAAATGGCACTTACGCCATATTGTGGGATTTACAACTGTATTGGCAACTTGCTAGGCAAGTTCGCGAATTTGGCAAGACTGACAGTGGACAAGCGGTCGGGGACCTTCTTCATCGTGAAGAGGCCTGTGGTCATCGATGGAGAGGGCCAGAGGCCTGCACCAACCCCGACGAGCAACGACCCGTGAAAAGTAGTGTCTGTTGGCCACGTCAGAGCGCCATTGACACAGCGGTAGGAGTGCCAACTCTGCGACAGACACATAGACAGACAGACAGACGGACAGACAGACAGCGCTTCATATGCGTAGGTAGAAGATAAATTGAAGACTGCACAGTGTAGTTTCGTTCTAAATAGTCCAAAGGGAGTACCTCCGCCAGTTGTGTCACTGGCAGTCCAAGATCTCGTGTCAATGACCGAACAGTTTTGTCATGTGAACTGCAATTTTCTCCACATTTAAGACATAATAATACATTATAGTTCTAGTACACATAATAGCACTGAAACAATTGGCTGCAACCAGACTTTACTTATGCTTAACAGTAAAGTGAGAGGAGAAAAGCGCTGAAAACATTCACTAGTTCAACGGTTTTGTACATATTGCACGTCTACGATACACATAAGCATCTCTTTTGCATGACTCCTATGTGCCACTCACACACATACATACAGCAATGTGAGCCAAATGAACCGATTTCACAAGGGAAGTTTTATACATACAGTAAAGAGAAAATGGGGGTTAAATCATGACTCCGCTCTTTGAAACAGAACGACTTTTTATTGGCTCACAAAATGGTTTTTCTCTCAGTGCTTCCTCCTGATGTGGTCCGTGAGGACCGACTTGGTGTTCGCCCTGTAGACGCATTGTGGGCACCTCATGTTCTTAGCCTGACGGAAGCCCTCGTGCTTCTTGCGGACGTGGTCGCGCAGGTAGGGACGAGAATATGTCAAGTAGTCGCATCTGTAGTCATAAAAATACAGTTATGTTGAAGCTGCTGCAATGATAGAGCCAAAAACAGATGGTGACAGCAGCAAATGAAAGAAGTCAAGGATGAGACGAGTAATGTCAAAGGTCACTCTCTGTTACTTACAGGTCACACTTGTAGTCGTAGACCTTCCTATGCATGATCTCTACGTGCTGTGGCAGATTCATCCTGATCTCGGTGGTGTAATCGCATCTCGGGCACTTGTACGGGGGAGGACCAGGGCAGTGCACAGAAGACACGTGCGCACTGCGCTCGGGTTTAGTGGGGAAGCTGATCTCACAGATCTCGCAGAAGATCCTGGGTAAAAAGAGGGTATAAAGGTTCTGTGAAGAAAGTCGAACAAAAAGGAGCTTTAAACCTTACCTCTCCTCGGACTTCATAATAAGCCGCTGCCGCTGTTGCTCCGCCAGCTGCTTCGCCTTCTTCTTTCCCCGCCTCTTGGGCGCCGGCGCCGGCGCTGTTGACTGTTGTGGCGCATTCGTCGGGGCTGCCGGCGCCGGCGCACCCGCACCACTATTTGGCGCAGCTCCACTAGAGGGCACGCCAGTTGCACCGGTGCTACTTGGGACTGCAGGTGGACTAGGACTGTGTGCTGCTGCTGCCGCTGCTGCGTCTTGTTGCACGCTAGCATGGGCATTGAGATGCGCCCTCAACGCATCAAAATTGGGCGTTCTATAAGCACAGAATGGGCAGCAAAGCGCTTTCTCGGCCACGCCCACGTTGTGGGCTTGACTACGGTGGTTGTCAAGCAGCGCGGCGTCGCCAAACACCGAAGGGCACATCTCGCAAGGAAGCCTGTACACAGAGTGAAAAATCGTGTGAAACAAAAACAATTAACGGCGTCTTTTACACTTTCATGGCGTCACCAACAGATATTTTGCTTGGTCATCCTGTATGACACTGCGTAACAAAGCCAAGGACAAATTAGAGGTAAAATCACAAGGTAAGTCAAAACTACCCTTCCTGTGGCCAACAAAGTGAAGAAATCTCTGCACCATCCTTGTTTGAGGTCGAAACTTTCCCCACAAACGCCTATCCATGCTCTATCCTGACTCATCTGTACGGACAGCAGTGAAACGGCCTTCAAGCATCCCGTAGACCATTTGAAGTACGAGGTACTGAGAACATTTGAGGTACTGAGTACATTTGCGGTACTGAGTACATTTGCGGTACTGAGTACATTTGCGGTACTGAGTACATTTGCGGAACCGAGTACATTTGCGGTACCGAGTACATTTGTGGTACCGAGTACATTTGCGGTACCGAGTACACTTGCGGTACCGAGTACACTTGCGGTACCGAGTACATTTGCGGTACCGAGTACATTTGCGGAACCGAGTACATTTGCGGAACCAAGTACATTTGCAGTACCGAGTACATTTGCACTACCGAGTACATTTGCGGTACCGAGTACAGTTGTGGTACTGAGTACATCTAGGGCACTGAGTACTTTTAGGGTGTATTACTTTTGGTCATGCCACTCCTTGAGATGTTGCTTGAATGCCTGTAGGTTGCTGACTGGCCAGGAGCAGAAGGTGCAGGTGCCCAACTTGGGGCCGAAGGACCCGCTCGGGAACGCATTGGGCTGCGCGTGGAAGAAGTTTCCTGGAAATATCTGAGGAAAAAAGCAGGACCTTTTAGCAACGCCAAAAGCCAAAACAGGCAGGACTATGATTGGTCAAGTTTGTTCAGTACCAGAAATTGAGCTTTTGAACGATTGAGCTTGAACTTTTCCTGCTACTATTACAACAAAAAGGGTCGCTTTAGTGACCTCGAGGCTAAAAGTTGAGAAGACAGAACAAATTTCGCATGTGGTCGCAGTCACGCAAGTTTGTGCTGCCATTTATTTGGATCGCGAGCGCGAAATCTGTGCAGCAATTGCGAGTGTTTCGCGACTACGTGTGTCAGCACTCGACAAGACATGGACGGACCAACGGACGGACGGAGTCAACAGACTAGCGGTGGGCGAGAAGAAGACCTCCGAAATGAGGCAGGAGCTCTGCTTGTGGACTGCGCTGCCTGAACAACCACTCACGATCCCTCTTGTCATAAAATAAAAGTAAGAAGGAGACGTACATTTGGAGTTGGAGTCTGACGCAAGGACAGACGCCAACTAACGCTAAAATACAAAGGCCAGTTTGTTCATGTGGAGCAGAACCGAGCCGACTTCACAAGTCACGAGTGTGACATTACAACGCGTGAAAAGGTGTCAAAATATGTAAAAGCCTCAAGCCTTTGACAGAGAACAAAGGCCTCGATCCTTGTTCAAACAAACTTCAGTTGCGAACGCAGGAAATTTCACTCACGTTATAGCTAGCGCCATGTCCTAGGACGGCCCTGGATGCGTCCAAGGGGTCGTTGCTGCCCTCGTCCGGTTCACCAGGTTGCGGTTGCGGTTGCTGAGGCACGAAATGCCCGAGATGTCGACCCGCTGCGGCGGCAGCCGCCGCGGCCGCCGCAGCGGCGGCCGCCGACTGCTGCTGTTGCTGCTGTTGTTGTTGCTGCTGCTGTTGTTGCTGTTGTTGCTGCTGTTGTTGCTGCTGCTGTTGCTGTTGCTGCTGTTGCTCTAGATACTTCGTCTCGTCGTAGTTGTCTTCTGGCTGTTGCTCCCGCTGTTGCTCTCGCTGTTGCTCCTGTTCACGTTGTAGCTCCTCCTTCATCCCTGGGAACACTGGGGGGCCTCCGGCTACACTCCGGGCGCCATAGTAAGACCAGCGGTCCTTGGCGGCTGCGGCGGCCGCCGCAGCGGCCACGTCCTCCTCCTTGATGAAGGCGGTGCCAGCCACCGCAGCCGCGTGCGGACCTGAAAAGCCGTCAAATTTTGTCCGGTCAATCAAAAGTGTCGACTACACGTGTCAAGTCCCTCCCCTTCTGATTCACCCTGTACTACATTGAGCCGCCGATTTCAGCTACAAGTGCAAAACGTCAAACTGAAGTTGGTGATGACCTTTAAGCATAACAGAGAGGTTTCGTGGGTGACACGACCATAGTTGCTTGTCAAAGAGAGCCCGAGAAGAGTAAGGGGCAGTCATGTCGAATAAAAAAACTCAGGGGAAGAAGGAAGCAAAAAAGCCGGCGCGTCATGATAAAGCAAGGAGAGAAAAATTCGCAGCCGAAAGTCGGGATGTAAAAATCGGGCGAAAATCAGCCCCTTGGACACTTCCTAAGTCGACCGGGGCCGGCAGGGACGAGTGGGACAGGGCGGGGTTCGGAGCATGGCCGTCCGACCCCGACTCTTACTTACTGGCCATCTGTTCCATGATGTCCGGCGGTCCGAGGAAAGTTTGCCTCCTATGACGAGCGTTTTCCCATAAATTTTGCCTCTTTATCGTCCCACTTTTTGCTTCATACGCAATAATTTACTACATATGGCACGCACGTATGAAGGCAGGGCTTCTAGGCTGAGAGGGCAGTAGGCAGCAGCTGTCGATCGTTGCCAGTGACCAGTGGGTTGGAGCGAAAGTCACCCGACGGCTGACTGATAAGGCCCTAGCGCGACTGGTGCTTGGAGTCCGCGACGGCGCCGGAGTTGGCAACAGCGCCGATCAATAACATACGTAGAGGGAAAGGCAACTCGACTAGACAAAACTTTCGGCGAGGATGCTTTCGGACGAGGTGCTCTCACTGGCGAAACGATGTCGTCGGTGTCTGACAGTGAGGAGTCGTTTCCTCTTGACGCTTGCCAGCCACTGCCACAGCTCTGTTTGGTCGAGTTTTTATATTTGTTCTCCCCTTAAGGGACACAAGACGCGGGAAAATTTAAAGCAGAAGTCGTCCTTCCATGTCTTCTTTGCGTCACATTCGCGACAGTGGCAGGGAGACGCCAATGGTACGAATCACTTGCGACGAAAAACTGTCAGGGGGTTAAGAAAACAACTGGAGACATTCAACATGATCGATCCATGGATTTCACAAGATATGAACGTAATCTCATTTACAATGTTCTCCTGTACAATATGACATGACACCTGACATTGAGTAGAATCGTCTTCGCTCCATGGGAGACCTGTTGTTCTAGGCCTCGACGTCCAAGTGCATGGAGCAGCTTTCGGGGAAGGACATGAACTTACGCACTTCCTCCTCATCCGACGGGGCACAGTGAAGTGGAACCTGCATAGGTGTGACAGGGTTAATAATAATAATAATATTAATAATAATTCATAATGCCGTATATGCTCTTATGCAGCTATATAAAGAGCTGTTCAATGTGCCTGCAACCAAGAGACGCGCATATTCCGAATGAGACCCTCCTAATGCTATGACAAGTATTAAATATCACATTTCATAATTTCTAGTACAGTAGAGAAATTTGCAGAAGCCAACGAAAAAAACCCGTTTCACTGGCCTTCAGCGTGTGTGGGGCAAAACGACACAAATCGTCCCGTTAGCTTCAAGATCTCCTCACATTATGGCCAGGAACTCTTGGTGGTTCTTACATCAAGACTTCTAGACTTTGCCTAGTATCTGGTGCAGCACAGGAGAGCCCCAGAAGGCAGGCTCGCCATGAATGCGTATTGTATCATATAATGTTAAGGATAGGCAGAATACACAAAATCCAGTTACTTGGTGTGCAATTTATGTAGCTTCTCAGTTTCTTGGTCAGCCCCAATACTACTCTAAAGGTGGCATGAGGTTGCTTTAATCTTTCAAGCCGCAATAAAGCAGCATGATGTCAACTTTTTCCAGTCAGGCCCACGTTTTTTTCCCATACCAGCTTCCAAGGACTCCCCCCCCTCCGAGCGCGCTGGGGCCTACCTGTTGACGGAAGAACGAGCTTGTAGGCCCGATGAGGGCCTGAATCTGCCCCCTCGGCTGCAGAATATTTTTGACTGGTTTTGCACCCATGCAGGGCCTTTTTCTCCCCATTTTGTAATCTGTGTGAAGTGTATGCGTCTTCTCGTTGCGAGAACGAAGTAGATCTCGCACTCAACAGTCATATTACTGACTCAAAATACTCTGAGCTACATCTCAAGGCACGCGTACACTGACTGCGCAATCTTGATGGGACTCTGATGAGTCTGCACCCATGGACAAATGACGTATGGGTGAAAAAATGAACAGTGTTCACGGATCCTTCGTGAAATCGCGCATACCTGGCCAGTCATGGCTGTGAGGAGGGCCTGCTGGAGCTTATTCATCTTGGCCATGTTTTCCTTGACTGCGACCTCGTGCTTGACGATTCTCTTTGGGTAGTCCTTACCCAAGATGCAGCCACTCTTCTTTTGGACCTCTATGGGCGCCTTCCAAGGCTCGTAGATGTACTCCACCGGGTATTTGGCCAACTCGGGCACGTAGCGCTTGATGTACTCGCCCCAAGGGTCAGTGCGGCGGCCGTAGTAACCGGGATTGACGCACGACTGGCAGTTGAAAACCTGTGGTCGAATTCACAGTGATTATTGACAGAGCGTGACATGAAAATTGTCCCTCGGGTCACCTGGAAAGGGTAATAGAAGGGGGTCGACGGGATGGCAAAGTTGTCGGGAATGAGAGAAATTGTCAGAGGCAAGACGGAGTGCAAGAGGGTGATGTCCAAAGAGTGGCACCCCTCTCCCTCCCTGCCTTTGGGTAAAGAAGGCCAACATCATCGTTTCATGTGCCTCAGGATGGTTTGTGCCACACAAGTTTTACATGAGAGTTGCACAGTCACGGTGTGCTGCTGGCACGTTTAGGTTTGAAAAAATTGTCGGAAGCTGGAATCATGCTTGGCAGTTCCCTCTACCCCTAGGGGTCAGATTTAGCTAAAAAAAAACTCCCACCGAGATCTTTTTGAGAAACAAACCTAAATGCACGTAGATATGTATGTAAAAGTAAGTGAATACTTCTTTTCCCAGCCATAACTTTTCACTGGATTGAGCTACGGAAGTGATTCACCCTTCTATGGAAAGCTGATGAGCTCCTCAAAGATTAAGCTGATATGCACTTTTGCTCTAGGACCACTCATTTTGCCACAAAATGGGGTCAAAATTATGTCCTCCACCAGAGTTTACGACATTAAAGTTTGGCTGCTTTGAGGAACATGATCTCTTTAAGACAAAGACCCAAACCTGTTTTGTGTTCTTTTCTTTCTTTGTCCTTTTTGCTGCAAAATTGCGGTACATGTGTAAACACACTGTGTACTTCAGGTGTTACAGCTAGTACAATAGTATAAAAGTGTGATAGTATTCACCTTTAAGAAATGTCAGCTCTTGCTTCGAATTCAATAAGCAAGCATCAAGTAGAATCCTCCAGAAGCTCCAAAAAGACACTTAAGAGAATTTAAAAGAAGTTAAAAAACAAAAAAGGTTAAAAATAGGAAACAAAAAAAAACTACACGAAAAGTCAATTGCTTAGAATTTAACAAGCAAGTATCATGTAGAATAAAGAATCCTACAGAAGCTCCAAAAAACAAAAAAGGTAAAAATAAAAAACGCAAAAAAGTCAAAGAACACAAAACAAGTTTGGGTCTTTTTCTTAAACAGATCAAGTTACTCAGCCAGATTTGGGTGCAAGTGATCAATTTTGGGTGCCCACTCAGTCAACTTCTTGAGGCCCTAACTTGACCATATTGAGCAACGGAGTTGGTTCACCCCAATTCGAGTTCCCTAACACTCTCCCCGTAAACTGAACTGATATCCACTTTTGCTCCCGCATGACACATTTTCTTCACAAAATATTGACATTGCCAAGGAAGGTCATTAGTACTTGCAGTGCCTCCCCTTGAGTAACTTACGAGCCAAGAAACCTGGCTTTGCTCGGGTCAATTCAATTGGTTTTGTTCAAGGAGCATAAGCTGAGTCTTCCTCGGAAGCAGAACAGCAGGATGCAAAAGGCTGTGACGTCACCGTAGAGGCAAAGAAGGAGGGAAGTTTGAAATATCTGCCCAAAAATGAGGAGGCAATCAAACTTTTGCTGATCTCTACGAATGCATTGTCACTGCTTTGGGCCAATGTGGATACATTTTACACAGGGGTTCAAGCAACCTTGCCAGTCCTTTCCCTGTGGTGTCAAAGTAGTTTAGAAGCTTGCTGTGAAATGTCCGAAAACGTTCTTCCAGGGTTTTGCAAAATTCCAAAAGTGAACTGAGGGGGGGAACCACAAAGCCACCATTAGAGAGATGCGAAATTCACGGACTAGATCTTTTTCCCGGAACCCAATGTTGCAAGGCTTTTTGCCTCGCTCAGGTTGCTTTTGAGGAACATTGGGCACCGGAAATAACGGCCACTATGGCACCAGAGCCACTTGGTAGGCATAGGCAACTGGGCGCTATATCCGACTTCTTTACTAAGTCATGGAGAACCATCAAAGGGCTGCGGTCTGAAGCGGAAGTGACAATCCTGTTTTCAACAGGGCGTTATATCCGACTTTGGGGGTGTTACATTCAAAGTAATGAAGCAGTTTTTGCTCTACGAGTATCAAGGACTAGCCCAAAGTGGGCGCTGTAAGCGGCTGGTCCCTACATCCGTGGACGCTATAACCGGCGACCATGTCGAGCTTTTCGTACCCTTGGTCCGACGGGTGGTTCTGAAAATTCTAAGAGTTGGGAACAGTCGGAAACTGCATAAGTAGATATTTATTTATCCAAAGGATTAAATAGTGAAACATTGTATGGGGACAAATTAAGCTAAGGCACTATAGTCTTATTCCCAATTCATCCTAAGCAAGTCCTCTAATATAAATTCCATGTTCTTCTAGGTACACAACTCTGTCATCCATAAGCTTCAGTATCATTGGGTAAATTGTTTTTTGTGCATGCCAAATGGCTTTTTTCTCTTCTTGCTTAAATTTCATAACATCTACGAACTTCCATCGTATGCAGGCATAGAACTGCATTGTGTTCCTGACGGGTAAAGGACAGTTTAAGCTTTTCTTCCAGGATCCCAACGCCATCATGCAAAAAGCATTGGTCAAACTGAAAATCTTGGACAAATCATTACTATCTATCACTATTCGGCCAAGTCAACAGTCTCTAAAGGATGTCAAGTTCTCGTGAATTGATTGCTTTAAGCACCAAAGCTGCTGTCACACCTTTTGAGCAACCTCATATGTATCTTGCAGTCTTGGATTCAAGATTCGTTTTTGAGTCGTCCTTTTGACTGAGTTCCTATCAAAAACTGTTGCTTCAATTTTTCAGACTGCAGCCTTTTGATCATCTTTTGGGATGGTGATGAAGTCTTTCCCGGTGTCGAATCTTGTCTTCAATTCATCACACTTTTTCTCGAGCCTGATGAAACTTTCTTTTATGTCACATTGGGCCTGCTTCACTTCGGTTTCAACTTTACGCTTCACTTGTTTGTCCTCTACTGCAGATTCACAGATTGGATCAAGGTCCACCTCACCATTGAAAGACCAGAGTTTCCGCTTAAAAGCATCCTTTGGAAAGTTCAAATGAGGATGATCCCACTGATTTTCGCAAGATCCTCGAGGAAAGGTATGGCAGAACGAGCAACGAGAAAATTTAAACAGTGACGTCACGTGGATGGTAAGAAGTAAGACCACAGATGGCTACTCTTACACTCAGCCATCTACGGTGAGACGAAGAATCGCGACCGTGATCGTACCTCGGCTGTCCAAGCCATCCAGATGACGTCATGTTTTCTCTAACGAATCAGAAGAGAGCAACCCGGCTTCTCGTTCTCCCGTACCTCCTCCTCTAAGACCTTGGATTTTTCTGTCACAATTGCACAAACACACATCAGCTGAATTGACTTGGGTTCTGCCAATACCCTGATGACACGGTTGCTACCATGTTGGTAAATTGGCCATTAAAGCTGAACCATCCTTACCCACCTCTTCTCCCCGGTGCTGCCAAGTTGTTTAGTAAAGTTGCCAGTCTTTCTCTCTCCCTCCTTCTTTCTCTCTCCGTCTCTCTTTCCAAGTGGTTCCAGGCCTGGCAACTCTCACAACATTTCTCTCTCCAGCTCACACTTGGCTCTGATCATCATCTCCTGCATGGTTAGACAGGGGAAGAGTATCTACTGGGAAGCGTCAACCCAGGGACAGACACACAGGCAGACACAGCCTTCACATACCCAGATAGAAGGTGCTCTCACACCAATGCAACCTGTTTAATTTCACCAAGAACGGTCAGCAAGTGTTTGAGAGTAATTGCAGAGCAGAGTAATTCCCCCCCTGCATTGCAAGAGTATGCTGAGAAAGGTAAAGAGGAAAAATGGCGCATAAAATGAAGCAGCAATAAATGCCCAAATATAATAAAAAGCAAACTCTTTTAACATTATTTTTTGGGTGAGAATGGACATAGACGGGTCTGTAACTTGATGTACCAGGCTGGCTACATAGGCTGGCAGGCTTTCTTTTACCCATCTGTTGGGGAGCGAACAGTCTGTCTGGAATGCGACCTCATCGTGTGGTAAGGGTACCTCTTTACTACCTTGTGATAGTGAGCAACAGCGGACTCCATATGCAGCCTCCCTTTTGGGGACAGCCAATTCTGTCCAAAACCTGCTTTGTTCGAGTCCACAGATGTTCAGAAGAGGCTGGGACAGAGATGTTATCCACTCAGAAGGATGACCCAGAGTTTCCGCAATGACGCAGCTTTCATTTGAGGAGGAAAAGGCAGCGACCGAGGAAGCAAGAACAGACAGATGCAAGCCAGTCTCTAGAACTTGAAATAAAAGCCCGCTACTGAATCAGTATTGGATGCTGTTCTACCAGCCAGTAGAAGTAGTGCCCGTTCAGCGGAGCATCAAACGTTGGAAAGGATATAGTTCTGCATTTGGCAACATCCCCTGGCATGGCAATCCGTGCATCTTTCTAGCAGTCTTCGATCTGTGCTTGCAGTTCATAACAGGCAACAGGGTTGCCACGAAGTACATAGCTTCATGTGGAACTCAGCAAAAAAATATCATGGGAACGTACAAAAATAAAGTCACTCGACACCTACTTGTTCAAATGCAGAGCTAGAGATCCACATCCAGTTTCCGGCACAGACTGACCAATCTGCGTCCAGGAGATGCTTAAGAAAGAGTTTCAATCCAGGCTCCCAACTGATCCATAGGTCTCCTAAGAGTGAAAAAAATGGACCCCAAGGTCACCATTGGCAATCTTCAAACAATTTAGAGGTTGAAAAACCTCTTGTGAGGAAGCAAGCCAGGGCGTTCCTGACGAAGTGGTGAATCCACCCCTCCTTGTAGAGTTGCCTGAGGCCAGCGTCAATGAATGGGAATCCCGTGCGAGCCTCCACGAACGCGTACCAATGAGGATTGTCCTCGTGAGGAGCCCTGCGAAACAAAACATTTTAAAGAAATTCATTCACCTATCCTTTACTTATGCTGCAATCAATATATCATTTCCGTCAACAAATGAAATGGGTCACATATCTCTTATCTCAGGTTGTGACTTCCGAGCATTGTACAAATATTGGTCCTATGAACAAAATGAGTTGAGGCTGTGTACGAAGCCATGAGTAGAATTCGCACTTTGATTTCATACCATGGAATGCTGATGCAGATGGCGTTTTGCTCCATCTCATCGAAGAACTCATTGTTGACAGACATGGTGTAGAAGAACTCACGCCACAGCAACTGACTCGTCACCATAAAGCTTGCTTTCTTCTTTTTCTGAAGAGAAATGTGCCATTCATGCTTCATTCAAGTGACAAGTTGCGAAAATCCTTTACCGTGACCTCCTTGTAAGAGTCCACGAGGGCCCAGTAGAACTTCCTCACCGACAAAGATCCAAATCTGTGTATGAAAAGCCTAAATTAGGGAATTTGTGATAAAATGCATCATATTCTGTCTGGGGGTCTGTCAAGAAAGAAATCTTGTGTAGAAGTCTTACACACTTTTTAAGAGCCAGCAAGGGTTCATATGCATTTTCAACCAATTGCTGTTGATCAAGTGTTGCGTGATGATGACTGATTAAGTTGGGATTCTGGCGAAAAATAATAGCATTGGAATGTCAACTCCAGCCACAGATTACAGATTAGAATCTGCCACAGCAGCAGACGCAGCCAGTTTCAAACCATTGGAATTGCTACACCTAAGGCCTAACACTGCACTAGAATGTAAGTCACTCAGTCAAGCTCAGTGCATTGAAAGAGTCCCTCATAGGATGAGACATGCATAAAACCCAACAACACTATCATGGCATGACATTTCCAATGGTCTTGCTCAGATGTCTGAAGCACAACTATTACCTTGTCGAAGATCATACTCTGAACAATCTGAATGGTGCCTTGCTGAAATGTGTGTGATGAAATGTGAAGAGTGCAGCAGTCATGCTAGGAGATGGGGTAATTGGAATCTTTCCATGACTTACTTCCTTAGCAACCAGAGCAGTTGTCTTGCAAAGATGTGTGATATAATAAAAAGAGAAGCTTCACTACGGTACAGTAGTACAAGGAACTGACATCTACTATCTTCCTTTTTCTTTGCAAGAGAAAATAGTATACATATGCATACAATTTCAGTTTCTCTGTTCTACATACATCTTCATGTTCTGTGTTGCATTGTCTTCACAGATATCACAAGTCAGTCCTTTCAGCAGACACTGCGCAGTCACTGAAAGGTTTCTTGTTTTGTTCTTTTGCTTCTGGGGGGATTACCAATGTCCTAATGACATTGCAGAGCAATAACACACATCGTAGCAGGACATTGCTCCCTATAACACACACATCAGGACACTTTAGGGGGACGCTTGCAGCGCACACACCAAACACACATTTATATGAGCTTGGGTGACAAATTTCCTGGTGGGTTCTGGTTGGACCTTGGCCTGACTTTTGACTAGTTGACACCATTAGCATCAGACAGCCCTCTCATGCTAAAGTGTCGTGCTGGGACCAAGTGTCATGCTAGGGTAGTGGCAAGGCTGGTTGATGTCTGGCTAATGCAGGGTGCGTGAACAAACACACTCACAGACACTTGACAGACTATGCACTCTGAAGCCGACACAAGGTTTGGCCAATTTAGCCTCAGAGTAGACTGGTGGGTGTAATTAGTCTTGCTCAGACTAATTTTGAAACCAAGTGTACTCAGACATGAGCACAGGGGGGGACAAAATACTCATTTTTAGGGGGGGGGGGTACAGCTTTCCCTGTAAAGGTTATAAACTCAAATTCAAATGTGCACTCAGATGGGCATTCGGCAGGTGAAATGACACAAATTTGTCTTGTTTCCATATCTCTAGGTGCCCAGGTATTGATTTTTAGTGAATGTATAACCTTTAGTCATGATATTTCCCTAACAGAACGTGTTTGGGCCAAGTGTGGCCCCAGATTTGGACAGAGCATGGATATTAGGAGGATTTTGTGTTCTTACCA